>SDBU01004863.1_pt1 | contig 16284 bp, 20 predicted proteins | sample 2277071 | NCBI WGS metagenome assembly SDBU01 (sample SAMN10397929, study PRJNA504765) | marine sediment metagenome | isolation source: marine sediment core GS08_GC12, 126 cmbsf | place: Arctic Ocean: Gakkel Ridge, Loki's castle | collected 2008
TCTATATCTGAATGTGAAGAATATTCAAAGCAAAAAAAAATAAATTATCGATTCCTATATTATATTACAAAACTATATTTTGGTGTTAAAAATGAGTATGACCCAACTTGAAGAACAAAAAGATAAGTTTTTGGAAGAACTGGAGGGCCTTCAAGAAGTTTGTGACACTTTAGAAAAGTGTACACTGGATGATGGCTGCAAAACGTGTGAAACAAATAAGAAGGTTGAAGATCTAGAAGTTAAAATCGAAGAAGTAGAAAACAAAATTGAAAAATTAATCCAAGCCGAAGAAGAAGAGGAGTAAACACTTAAAAAATAAAAAAACATTTTTTTAAATTCTTTTCTATTTTTGTGTTAGTTGTAATAATATTTTGTCAGTAAATCAGCAATATAATTTTGTTACTTTTTGTCACTCTTCACCTAATTTTATTTGTGGTATTTTGTACACATTATTTTGATTTAAAATAAAAAAAGGGGAATTTTAGATTCTAAATCATTTTAAAGAGCTGTCGCAGCGCCATTGACATAACATATTGTTGTATTTGCCTTGAACCACCAACAATTTCTTGAATTCTAGAAATATTTACATACTCCTGCATCAAAGTGTTATCACTCAATCCTGCTCCACCCATTAAATTAGCAGCTTCATAACATACTTCCTTAGAAAGTTTTGTACAATGGTATTTAAATTGAGATGCGCTTGCAACCATAGCACGCGAAATATTTTGTGGTATTTCACCACCAAATTTTTTCATTTTTTCATCAAAAGTTTCTGTAAATTTTAACAATCCAAGTGTTAGATTAGTAGTTCTTGCCCAGAGATCAGTTAAGAGAAACCCTACCCCTTGAAATTTTAATATCACTTGATCAAACTGCTTTCTCATGTTCGCATATATAGCGGCATGAGATACTGCCCCCCAACACTGAGAAATAGCACCAACAGCGATCCCTATTCTTTCAGGAACTAAACCTTCAAATAAATGTTCTCTTCCCTTCCCTATTCCCCCTAGCACATATTCTTTCGGAATTCTCAAATTGTCGAAGTGTTCCTTACCCAAATATAATTTTGGCACGAAACTAATATAAACTCTCTCTACATTCCATCCTACCCATGAAGTATCTATTAAAAATTGAGCCATTAAATTTCCGTTATTCTGTTCTGCGGTAGCATAAGCAACAGCCCATTTAGCTTTTGGGGCATTTGTACTATATATCTTATCTCCATTTAAAATATGGCTACCATCATCCTGTTCTTCACAGATTGTTAATTGATGAACTGCATCAGATCCCCTCTCAGGTTCAGTGATTAAAATACATCCTGATGATTCGCCTGTTACTAAATCTTTTAGAGCTTCTAATCTCTCAGATATATTCTCGTGATGCTCGTATATTGGATTTATAGCGAGTAATGTAGCCCCGCTTGCCATTGCAAATTGTGGATCAAACATATCAACAGCTAGATACCGTAAAAAATCTGCTACCAATCCATAGTAATCATAATTTATATCAATCACATCAAAATTATGAGCCCTTGTAATATAGCCTTGTTCTCCAAAAGGTTTTATCCATTCATAAATATCTTCATCGGGACCGTGAGTTATATTATTCTTCCTTTCAAACCTCATACAAAATTTCTGTACTTTCTTCAATGAATTAAATTGCTCAGGAGACAAAATAGCCATTAGATTATTATTAATAAAAGAATACCTATTTTTTAAGCTCAATTTGTCTAGTATTTCGTCATTAATTGTTTGAGTCATATATTTTGGCAATTTTTTTCAACCCCAATTTTATTTGCTAATATGAATTAAATTTTTATTTCCATCAAGAGAATAGAGTTTAAGTTTTTAACTTTTGTGCTATTTTTTTTTTAAATTATAACTTTACTGACACTAAATGAGTTTTTTTCTAAAAAAGAAAAATTACAAGACATCTACTTGTTAAATTATATGGGATAGGAACTCCCTCTCTTATTTAACGAATCAATTTTTGCAACCGATTTGAAAATCTCTTTGAAATTACAAGGCCTGTTTCAAATGGACAATTATTCTTAAATAGTATGACTGATATAAAGGAATCATCAAAACCAATCAAGGAGAGAACTCCAAACTGTTCAAGAGAGATAAGTTCATTAACTTTATAATTACCCGAAAGAAATCTTCCCTCTAAAAGCCTAGTGATTTCAGCCAAGATATTGGGTTTTAAATTGGATACAACTACCCTTCCAGTTTGAGTTAATAATGCAGAGGATACAACAAATGAAGAAAACGTATGTAATTCATTAAAAATAGTCAAAAGGTCCTTTTTAATATCTTCTGAAACTATTTGGCGTCCATTTTCCATTATCTCATTGATATTATTTTCAAAATCAAGGAATCTTGAGATTTCACCATCATAATTTTCGGTTAATAGTGTTAGATCAAATTTTTTAATAAACTGATCTTTGATTTCTCTCAATTGATTTCTAAGTTCAACTAAATTATCTGTCCGATCACTAAATAACGCAAAGAGTATTTCATCTTTATCCAATTTTTCAATTTCAAAGATAAATCGAAAAAGACCTACTTCAATTTCAGACAATTCTTCAGTTTTGAGGGTTTGCTTTACAAAGCTAAATATAGCGCTCAGAAAACTTGAAGTCAACTTTACATTAAAAATATCCTCATAAGTTTTATAAAATATTAATTCTCCTGTGTTTCCTTTCATTATGAAAATATTTTTAATCAAACTCCTATTTCCTCATCCCACTCTGAGCTATATTTAATAATTATACCCTGTTCATCAAATTGAAAATCTTCTCTACATCTAAAAAGTTATAAACAAGATATCATTTGATTTAAAGAATAATAAATTTCGACTTTTCCTTATTATTTCTTTAAAAAAAGAATGAATATAAAAATCCTCTTATTTATTGGGTTCTTTAGGTTAATGTTTCGAACATAAATTTCGATCCAACTAATTTTCGGAACTCAGATTGAAAATGCTTTTAATTTCAAAGTAAAATAAAAATAAATTATTCTGATTTTAAATTGTTGTTAAACTCTTTATTAAAAACCATCAAATTTAGCCCACTCATCTTCTTCTTCTAATTCAGCCTCATCATCAGTATATTCTTCAACTTCTTCCCCTTTATCACCTTCTGGAGATTCCTCGTCAAATTCTTCGAAATCATCCTCAAAACTTATAGCTTCTTCCATATCAGTACTACTATCAGCGGAAACCTTTACTTCTGGCACCACTTCTTCAACAGGTTTCTTCTTTTCAACTAACTTTAAATAATCTCCGTGTATTTTGATAGTTATAGGAGTTTCTTCTTGAAGTAACCTCACAATTACTTCTTCACTTTGAGAGGAATCGTGTGGCAAACGCATGGCTAAAGCTCGTGAACCTTCAAACACTCCACTTATAATTTCAACGGTATCACCTTCTTCTAAATATTCGGTTACACTTCTTGGCAATAAAACGTGTTTCAATTCTCCAAGGTTAATGTTTTGTACGATTCTTCCTTTAATATGCGGAATTCCCTGAACGGCAATCTGTACATCGCGTTTTTGGGGGGCTTCGAAGAAAAGGTAGCCCGGAAGTAAAGGGCTTACGAGCATAGCCCTAATGTCCGGTATCACATCGAGAATTTTAAATCTATAAAATATTTGTCTTAAAATATTGCTTTCTTGATTTATTGTTGTACGTACAGCGAATAATGTCGTTAAGTCATCCTTTTCTTCTGCGGTTTGCTTAGTTAGATAATCATCAATCTTAACAGTCTTGCCTTCTTTTAATTTTTTTTTTTGCTCCATCAATCTTGCTCACGAATCTCATTTGAATTTAGGATTTTTAACAATTAATAAAAAAAAACAGTATAAGCTAAAGATGAAACTCTAAATAATAAAATTTTGCTTTTTAGAAAGTAAAAACAAATCCTACTTCTAAACGACTAGGAGTTATGTTCTTTACAAATCGGATAATACTCAGCTATTATTAAAATAAAAGTTGGTTTCATGTGAGCAGAATTTACTCTAAAATTTATATTCTCGTTATTCAAAGATGTTTATATAGATTTTAATTTTCTCTAAAATAGAGATAATACGGGAGTTGGTTATACTTCAGCTGTATATCTTATTTCATTCACCAACTAGAAAGAAATGTTGTTGGGATCCAAGATACTTGGAACTTTATGATTTCGATTGAGCCAAGATATTTCTGCCCTTGTATATCTCCATGAAATCTCACATTTACCTAATTTATCATCAGTTTTGGTTTCCCAGTCCCACGGATTCACTATAATCAGATCTCCGCGTCTAACCCATACCCGCTTTTTTATTTTCCCCCTAATTCTTCCAATCCTATGTACACTATCTTCACAAAAAACTCTCATTCTTTCCCCCCCAAGAACATCTACAACAACAGCAAATATTTCCCCTATTCCTCTGTTTGGCGATTTCACTCTTGTAATGACAGGTGGTACATAACTTCCCTTCCCTCTTCTCCCACCTTTACTTTTTTTCTTTGCCATAATAATCGACTCTCATAATATTTTTTAATTAAATTTTATCATCAGGTTTATAATCTCCCTTAATAAAAATTAGTTTTATTGAATCTGTTGAATCGTTTCTGACGTTATGCATTTCCGAAGGTTCGACTAAAAATACACTACCTTGAGGTGCTTTATATTCCTTACTATCAATTATCATAACACCATCCCCCTGCATAAAATAAAACGTTTCGTCAACAAACTCATGACCATGTTCTTTATCACCCATGTATTCCCCCGGTCTAAGTAAGATTAAACCCCAATCGATACTCGGTCCGCGTAAAAGATATTTTACACCTGAAATATCATTATTGCGATATTTAAAATCATTTTCATGAATTTTTTTAATGAAAGAACACCATGGGTGCATTTCTTTGATATAAAACATATATCTAGATTAAATTATAAATCTTTCTCAATGGAAAGATATTTAAAGTCTGACAACTCAATGAAAAATCAATCATTTTTAAGTCTAGATTTTTTATTAAATTATATTGAATTTCACAATATTACTAAAAAGTTAATCATGAATATTATGGATACCACGTTTGAATTTGTAAAAATACCACATATAATTTTTGGTCCTGGAAAATTAAATGAACTATATAAGATAATGCCAAAATATGGACGAAATATATTATTTGTGATTGGAGATCGTTCACTTAAACAATCAAGTAGGTGGGATGAAATTATTTCTTTTGTTGAGAATACGACATTGGATTATTTCCAAATCTCTATTACCAATGAACCCTCTCCTGTAATAATTGATACCGCAGCGAAAGACTTTAGAAAGAAAGATATTGAGTTAGTTGTTGGTATTGGTGGTGGTAGTGTTATAGATGCTGGTAAAGCGATCTCAGCAATGATCCCCAAAAATAATTCAATAAAAAACTATTTAGAGGGGGTTGGGCATAAAACTCATGATGGGCAGAAGATCCCTTATATAGCAATTCCAACTACCTCAGGAACAGGTAGTGAAGCCACAAAAAATGCAGTTATTAGTGAAGTTGGGCTTAAAGGTTTTAAAAAATCTCTGCGCCATGATAATCTAGTTCCTAATATTGCAATTGTCGATCCTGAACTTATTATCTCTTGTCCTCCATCAATCTCAGCTATGTGTGGGATGGATGCTCTTACTCAGTTGATTGAAGCATATGTTTCTTCTAAACGGAATCCAATCACAAATGCCTTAGCTTTCAGTGGTTTAAAATCTATGTATAATAAGTTAATCCCTGTATGTTCAGTTGGAGCATCTGATATTAATATACGCTCAGCAATCGCTTATGGATCCTTAATATCCGGCATTTCTCTAGCAAATGCAGGCTTGGGTATTGTACATGGATTAGCGAGTTCAATCGGAGGTCTTTTCAATATCCCGCATGGTGTTATCTGTGGAACATTATTAGCTGAAGCAACAAAAATGAATATAAAAAAATTACGCCAACTTGAATCTCAAGGAAAAGGAGCGCTAAGAAAATATGCTCAAGTAGGGGCTATCTTTAGAGGTAATGAGAGTGTAATTAACAGTGAGAATTTCAAAAATTGTGCCTTTTTAACGGAAGCTTTAGAAAAGTTGACTCAGGAATTAAAATTGGATAAATTGGGCAAATTTGGCATAAAAGCTGAAGATATAAATAGAATTGTTGCAATAACAGGAATTAAAAATAATCCTGTTGCCTTAGATCAAAATGATATTAAAAACATAGTGTTGAATAGAATTTAACTATGTGAAAAAACGCATTAGAGGTTTTTCACTAATTTTCTAGCTAATAATTCAAATGCCAGATTAACATTCTCGCCCGTTTTAGAAGAAACTTTTAAATAATCAAAAAAATTGTACTTTTTGGGGAAAGTTAAGGCGTATTCATCTTCAACTGTTATACTTTCTGTTAAATCTAATTTTGTCCCAATAAAAAGTATGGGAATTCCTGGGTTTGCCTCTCTACAAATATTAACCCACTGATCTATTTTTTGTAAACTATTTGTCCGCGTGAGATCAAATAGCAATAGAGCGCCTCTTGCGCCGACAGCATAGTTTTTTAAAAAAGGTCTAAAATGCTCTTGTCCACCAAAATCCCAGATTTGTAAACTAATCTTTCTCCCTTCAATTTCTAATTCTTTCATGAAAAATTGCACTCCTATTGTCATAAAAGTGTCAACCAGAAACTTCCCTTCCATATACCTAAAAAGGAGCGTTGTCTTACCAACACCCCCGTCCCCCGTGGTAATAATTTTTAAGAGTACCGGGCCTGCCATTTATTTTCCTCTAATTCATGATAAAAATTGAAGTTTAATTAAATTTCTTTTAGCCTCATTCAAAAGATAAGAATTTCTTTTGTCTTAAAAAGATAACACTTATACTTAACTTTTGTGATCTGTTCCGCAATTCAGAATCATTAGTTGCGAGAAAAACAGAATTATATTTTCCTTTTAGATTTATTAGTTTTCTAAGTAAAAAATCATCGGTGGTCTCATTTTCTCCTTTGACATTATTAACAAAATCTATTGCATAAATACCTTTATTATTTTTCAAATATGTAAGACCAGAACTGAGTAATCTCGTAAATTTCGTTGCTTTCGGCTCTCTTTTTTTCTTAGCTTCGAGTTCATTTAAGATTTGTTGGTAAACAATAAATTTTAATTTCCCTTCCACAATGGTTCTGATCTCCTTTAAGTAATCAATTTTAAACTGAAAAGGAAGGAGGATAAAATTTGCGTCTAATATTATTACATTAGATTTCAATTAGCCTATATCTTTCTGTATTTTCTGTATGATATTTTAAATGCTTTTAGATCCATATTTGTTGTATTACATTTTAAATTACTGATTAGAAAAGATTAGCTTAAATTACACCAACACAATTCTGATATCACTACTACCAGAAAGCATTTTGAAATTTCCTGGTTGTTTCTTCTAAAGAATTTTCAATTTCCCTTTCAAATGCTTCGAATTGCTTAATATTTCCATCAAAATGAGCCATAAAGTCGTAATTATATAATTCAAAGAATCTTTCCGTTATTAGATCTAATTCCTGAGCAACCTTTTTGGGTTTCTGGTTTTTCGAAGAATTTGCAATAAATAACAAATTGTTCTTCTTTATTACGCTAAATCGCTTCTCGCTTAACTCAAAATTGGTTAATCCACCTTTAGATAACTGTTCGGCAAAAACATTCAGTGCTGTCATTAGGCCTCCGAATAATTGTGCATCTATTTGCTGGTTAAAAACCCTATGGAATAGTACTATACCACTATCAGCCATAACCCAAATATCCTGTATTAACTTTGCCATCGGTGAATATATATTTTTCCAAATTTTTTTTGTAAACTAATAATAAGTTAAAACTATTAATTTTTTTTTAAAACAAATAGAATTCTATAACTTTTTTGTATAATTTGTAAATATAAAAATTTTTAAGAATGAAGTACATTGTATGAGTTATGACTTATGACCCACTTTTACCACGAGTTATCCCAATTTTTGTATATTATATTTTTGTTTCCATATTCGGTGTTTATGTAACGATTAGAATGTTTTTAAAATGGAAAGAAAGAAAAGTCAAACCTCCACTGTACTTAGCTTTGGTGTTTTTATTCTTATCAATCTCACTTTTAAGTTTACTTATAGGATTAGCAGAAGCAATAATTGTTAGAGAATTTCGAGAGATTTATCGGATCTCGCTTCCTATAGGTTATTTCTCGGTTATTCTTGCTGATATTTTTTTGTTTATATTTGCAAGCCATATGACTAATAGGGGAAAAAAAGCAATTGCATTAGTAATTTCAATAGGTATAGTCATAGTTATATTAGTTTTCTTACCATGGAACTGGTGGGGTGTTCCTGATGAAGATTATGTTGGATTATTAAATATTAGACTCTATACAACCCTAAGTATTGCAATGTATTCCAATTTGATTTATATCTACATTGCATACATCTCTAATAAGGTTAAAAAGAATGTAGATGATAAGGTTATGTATACTGGGTTAAAACTCTTATTCTATTCCATGATAGGGTTAATTTTATTATTTGTTATGATAATCTGTGATACAATTTTGATAATTATTTGGAGCGAGGGATATTCCATATTTATTTATTTTGCTTGGGGATTTGGATCGATTTTTATTGTACTATCCTATTTGTCCTTAATTATGCCTGATTGGTTAGTAAAACGGATTAAAAAAAAGTACTCTGAGTAATTTCAATATAACATTTGTGATAAATATCACATTCAAGGTAAGAGAAAAATTGAAGAAATCCTTCTTTTTTAAATTTTTTAAATCTTAAAGAATATCAATATTTAGAAGATCTCTTAATACCACCAAAACTTGGGCCATCAGTCCATTTCCGTCCTTTTTTCGTAATAGGAGGGAATCCTCGTCGTAATAATTCATCTTTCAATTTTTTAAATTTCTCAAAATTTTCATGGGTGGGATACCAGGAAATTTTATCTAATTGTTTATCATATTCCTTAAATAATTCTGTTAATGACAAATCTTTTAAATTATCTTCTTCTCCCATTCTTATTTCACATCCTTATCATGTTTTAAAAATAAAATTACCATTGTAATCCAAACATTCCCCTAATTACCTTACCAAAATACCAAAAATCTTCATCTTTTGTTGTTTTTCCTACATTCCAATCTTCTAAATAACTACGTTCTCCAGCATCATCTTCCTCATACATCTCAATTTGTTAATAATGGACTTAATATTTAAATATTTTTTTTCTTATTATTATATTATACATCATTTAATTATTGAGGTGTAGTACTAATCGGGAATGATGACGATTTTGAAATTGACACCTGGTCTTATACCATTTTAGGCAATATAAGAGCAGACAATTTAGAGGGGGACTTGTTTGATATTGCATACACAAGTGCTACAGATGAGGAGTTTAAAAAATACCATAAAGGTACTAGAGGTGTTTATCCAAGAGAATTTTTTAACCGATTAGTTAAAAGGAGTTATGACAAATTGCTTAAATTTGTCTTCAATCACCAAAATCCTCGTCTTGCGTTTCAAGTTCTCGGTGTCTTCATTTTAAACCACGGGGCAAAGATGTCAGACGATATACGGTTGCTCATACTTACTCATTCAGATTGGGAGGCAGAACAGGATCAGCTTATGAATAAACAGGATAGAGCTGAACGGAAAAAGTGGTTACTTGACTTTAGAGAAAGAATAGAAAATTATGTGGAGGGCATCCCGGAAAATATTCCACACGAAATGCTACGCAATACCGGAGAGGTTGAACGTCAACCAATCAATTATTAGAGGTTCGTCTGAAGAGATTTATTTATTTTTGTCTGACTTATTTTTCCAAAACCTTAATATATTTCTAATAATTTTATTTTTCTAATATCTTTCTGGTCAGAAAACTAAAAGCCTCCGAAACCACCATGCTTCGCAATAGTCGATATCAAAATCAGACTTTCTTAAAAAATCGATTAGATTGAGTTTATCGCTGGAAAAAATATACGTTAAAATTCTTACTCAGATAACAATCATAATTACTTTTTCTTTAATTTTTGCCTTATAATTATATAGGATATTCAAAATTTTAAATTATTTTAATTCTTTGAGTGTTGAATTTTTCTGATATCTTGATGATTTTCGGCATCAAATTTCTTTACCATGTAAATTTTTAACCCACCCAAAGTAAATTGTGCGTCTAACAATAAAAGGTTTCTAAATCTAAGATAAAGGAATTAAAATCACAATTTCAATTAGATATTTCTCGTTATTTTTCATCAATTTTTTTAATAAATTCACTACTACCTTGCACATAATTTAGAAACATGAAGAAACGGGGGGAAAACTCTACTAGAGTAATTTATTAAAAATTTTGCTTTTCTAATATCTTTCTGGTCAGGAAATTAAAAACTTCCGCAACATTTTCTCCCGTTTTTGAAGAAATCTTAAGAAAACCAAGTAAATTATATTGAGTGAGAAATTCCATAGCATAATCATCATCTACTTGAATTTCTTCTACTAAATCAAGTTTAGTACCAACAAAAAGTACAGGGAGATTTGGATCGCCTTTGCGGACAATGTTAAGCCATTGCTCCAGATTTTCAAGGCTCATCATTCTTGTGAGATCAAACATAAGTAGTGCACCCTTTGCCCCTAATACATAACTTTCGAGTAAAAATCTAAATCTTTCTTGCCCCCCGAAGTCCCAGAGCTGCAGGGTGCATTGATTTTCATCTACCATCGTCTCTTTTAGAAAAAATTCAACACCTATCGTCATTTTAGTTTCTGCTGAGAATTTCCCCTCCACATACCGATGGAGAAGTGTGGTTTTCCCGACACCTCCCTCTCCTGCTGTTAGGATCTTAAGTATGAACTTTTTCGGCATCCGTACAATCTCTTTCTACTTATTGGGTGAAAACTTATAAAACTCAAATCTTTTAGAGCTTAAGTTTTAAAATAGCCTTTTTTGTTACAATTATAATCTTTTACTACTTAATATTCTTTATTTAATCGAAATCTTAAAATATAAATTGTAAAATATTTTGTTATTTTTGCTTTTAATCTTTTTTTGACCGTCAAAATGGTTAAAGTAAATGTCAATATCGATTACATTGCCAGGAAGTAAATATAACCAAAATATAAGAATAATAAAAAATAAGAAATTAAATTTGATTCATTTAAGGAAATATTTTCTCGCGGTTTTAACCAATAAAAAAATTTTTTTAGAAATGGTACATTTAAGAATAATGATCAGAAATGAAAATGAAAAAGAAAATCCCTACAGAAGAAGAATTGAAACGATTAAATGTGGAGTCATGGGGGACATGGAGTAAGGAAATAAGTGAATTTGATTGGTCCTATAGTGATACCGAAACATGTTATATTCTCGATGGAGACATAGAAGTTACAGATTCGAAGACAGGAGATAAAATTCAGTTTGCGAAAGGAGATCTCGTTCAATTTGAAAAAGGTTTAAACTGCGTATGGCGTGTTAAAAAACCTGTAAGAAAATATTTTAGTTTTGATTTGGATTTTGGAATCATAGACTAAATCAAAATTCTTTTTTTTAATTTTACAAAATAGTCTTTCACTGAATTTTAGAAGTGTAGTTTTATTATAATTTTGAAACCTAAGTTATGTATTTAGAAATTTATAAATAATTGTGCTACCTTCTTTTTTATAGTAAGAGATATTATAGTGTTTATTTATTATGTTTTAAGGAATTTTGAAAAAAAATAAATCCGTAATAATTGCGAGTAAAATTAATTGACAGAGACGACAAGAAAAATAGGAATAGAAGTTTTAGAAGATTGCCCGTGGGGTACTCATATTTGTCTTTTTTATGAAAATAAAGAAGATTTACTTGAGACATTAGTTCCCTACTTCAAAGCGGGGTTAGAAAACAACGAATATTGCATGTGGATTACTTCAGAGCTATTAACAAAAGATGAAATTGTTGATGCAATGCGGGAAGTAGTATCTCAATTTGATTCCTATATGGAGAAAAATCAAATAGAAATTATTCCCGCTAAGGAATGGTATCGAACTGACATTGCTTTTAATGCAGAAAGAACACTTGATAGTTGGATTAAAAAAGTTGATACTATTGTAAAAAAGGGATATGATGGGTTGAGAGTTTTTGGAAATCCTCTTTGGGTAGAGAAGAAAATTTGGGATAACTTCAAGGATTATGAAGATAAAATTAATGAAGTTCTACCAGATTACCCCATGTTAGCAATTTGTTCTTACTCCTTAACTAAGTTCAATCCAACGGAAATAATAGAGGCATTACGCAATCACAAATATGCTCTTATCAAGTATAATGGAAACTGGGAAAGATTTAAGGATTCAATTGAAATTAACGTAGAAAAAAAGCTTAGGGAATCTGAATCTAAACTTAAAGAAAGAGTTAAGGAACTTAAATGTCTATATGAAATCTCTAAAATTGCTGAAAGACCTTATATTTCTATTGATGATATAATTAAAGAAACTCTTGATCTTATTCGTTCCTCGTGGCAATTTCCTGAGATAACGTGTGCTAGAATCATATATAATAAAAAAGAGAGTACAACTAAAAATTATAGAGAATCACAATGGAAATTGAGCTCGAAGATTAAAATTGACAATAAAATTATGAAAATTGAGGTGTATTATCTTAAAGAAGCAGAATTTCTTCAAGAAGAGAAACATTTAATTGAAGATATTGCAAAACGCTTAAAACATATCCTTGAAAACAAGAAAGCTACAAAAAAAGAAAGAGCCTCAAAAAAAGAACTTAGAAAAATGAACCTTGAATTGGAACAGAAAGTAGAAGCTAGGACTAAAAAATTAAAAGAATCTCAAGAGAAGTATCAAAATGCATTTGAGGAAGCGGCTTTTTTTAAGGACATTTTTATGCACGATATCAATAATGTCCTTCAAAACATAAAATCCTCAACAGAACTTAGTTTGGGATTTTTACAAAGACCTGAAAAGACAGAAGAAATTAAGGAATTATTAGAAATTATTGTCGAACAAATTGACCGAGGTCGTCAATTGGTGTCAACTGTTCGTAAATTATCTGAATTGGATGAAATTGAAATTACAATAAAAAAAATTGATGTGTGTAACCCTTTAAAAAACACTATTAAACTTATTAAAAATAGTATCCAAGGAAAAGAAATCAAAATTCACTTGGAATCTTATAATAAAATAGTTTTCGTCCAAGCTAATGGACTAATCGCAGATGTTTTTGAAAATATACTTGGAAATGCTGTGAAATACAATGAAAATCCAACTATAGAGATCCTAATTAGAATTTCTCAGCATTCCATTAAGAAGAAAAAATATGTGAAACTGGAGTTTATAGATAACGGAATAGGAATACGAGATAAGAAGAAAAAAATCATCTTTCAAAAAGGGTATAAAAAAAGTATAGACTCTAAAGGAATGGGAATCGGCTTATCACTCGTACATAAAGCAGTGCTCAGTTATAAGGGGAAAATATGGGTTGAGGATAGAGTAAAAGGAGATTATTCCAGAGGTAGTAATTTCGTAGTATTAATTCCTCAAACGGTTTAGAAAACAAAAATCATATTGTTTTTGGGGATTACAAGAATAAGGAGAACTCGAATCTATAAATATATTATCTAAGTAAATCTTTGTTGTTCTTGATGATCTTTAACAGAAATCTCCCTTTGACTTAATCTACCAAGTTTGATCAAACATTCTGTTATGGATTTGATTTCTGAACGAGTGGTAATTTGATAATCTTTTAGCCTATCAAGTATCTCTTTTTCACTAAAGCCTTTATTATAAACTTCCTTGAATATTTGTACTGCCTCTTGGTGGTAATAGATGTACTGCTTATTTAAAAATACAATTAACCATTTCTTTTTACCTTGATTTTTTGATAACTCAAACATCTCTTCTCTAATCTTATTAATAGGTTTACCTAAGTCTTTAGCAACATTTTCACATTCAATTCTATGATATTTACTCAAAGACTTACTAAGTTTGTTTTTAAAAAAAATCCGTGGAATATATGATAATAAATACAATACTAAAGTAATACCGGCTAACCAAATTGCAGCAATTAGATTATAGATGGCTAAAATAACAATAACCAGAATAAGAATTAAAAACCAACTTCTTCCAATAGTTTTAAAAAAGACAACATACTTTTTTGGCATAATTTTCCTTTTTACATCTTTTAACTATGATATACCTTATAATTAATCACATAAATAAATTATTTTTACCTTAAATTTAATATAGAATGAAAAGAAATAGGTAATAATTTTCATCGAAGTGTTAGTTCTTTTACTTTCATCCTATTTATTTCTATTAGCTTGTTTAAAATCAATATTTCCAAACAGTCAATAATTATATATTTGTGAATATTCTCTTATAATATAGTAAAAAAATCGAAATCCGGGTTTAATGAGTGTCTGAGAGATGGCGGAATTTGAAGTAAATAGATATATTACATTAAAACTTGAAGGGAGAGACACTAATATCTATATCAACGATGAGTTTTTTATTTTGTGTAAGCATTTACTAATAAATATCTCCAATTCTAAAATAGATGATTTTAATAAATTTAATTCTATTGACGAAGTCACTCAAGATTTAGAATTGGGTATGCCACAAGAATATAAAATCTCTCCTGAGGAGGAATTTATTGGACACTGTTCAAACTTGCAAGTTTGGGCAGAAAATGATTACAATACTAATTTACTTCGTTCTAATATTTCTTTTCCCCTATTGAAGAAGCTCACAGAGGTGGGAGACCTTAAAGCAAGAAATGTTTTTAAAGAAGAGATAGTGAGGAGAATTCTAGGGGGATATAAACAGGTTTTAATATATTTGATACAGGCGCACTTTTTAGAACTTCTGAACGAAGAAGAATTAACCTTTTTGTCAAACACTCTTGACTCTAATGTGAAAAATTCTTTAACACATATTATTGTCGAAGAGTTAATGATTAATCTCCCAAAAAAGTATAAAGCGAGTTTGTATAAGATATTGTCATTTTTAGATGAGGAACTCGCAAGCAATTTGCTATATGTTGAATGTGGAGATGAAAAGTTTTTTGTTAATAATTATTCTTTAAATCTGACATTTGATATTAGAAATAAATATCGAATAAAAAGCATGACAGAAATTAAGGGACTTAAGAAATTAACCCAGTTGAAATCCTTAAGAATTAAAGATCATTTTCTCTCCCATATAAGTGGATTAGAAGATTTAATCTCTCTGGAGTTCCTCGACCTTAGCAGAAATAACATTGGAGAAATACAAGGGCTAAATAAATGCTCCAAATTAAGGGACCTTCTCTTAGGTGACAATGAAATCAAAGAAATTAAAAACCTCGGGTTCTTAAATTGCTTAGAATTCCTTGATCTTCGTTTTAATAATATAAATAAGATTGGTGGACTGGAAAAATTAAGAAATCTTAAGAGACTGAGTTTAGATAGAAATTATATCACAAAAATTGAAGGTTTGGATAATTTGGTGAACTTAGAATCCTTGAGTCTTTTAGAAAATAAAATTACCAAAATTGAAGGTTTGGATAAACTAGTGAACTTAAAATCACTGAATGTGCGTAGAAATAATGATATGAATCACTTATTCAAGAAATTTGGGCATAATGGAAAGTTGTATGTTGAGTATAGTAAAAATAAATAACCACATAAATAAGCGTTTCCGGGTTCGGATGGGACCGGGTATTATCCTCAATTACCATGACCGTAAGCGAACTTACAGTTTGAAATTTCCCACAAATTTTCATTCGCAAGGAACATCGAAGTGGTCATCCTTATTGCAGTACCTGTATCAACGAAATCAAGTTTAACTTCCGGCGCTAAAAATTTTTTTTTTTTAAAATATTTATGTGGTTTTTTTAAGAAAATTAAATAAAAAAAGAAAACATAATAATTAAACTTTATCTTTAAAAAAATCATCAATGATACTTAAATTATCACACTGTTTAATCCGATGCTATTTTTACGATGGTTTATGAGCCCATTCGTTCTAATAAATTCGTATTACTATTCTCCAATCTAATTGGAGTTAGAAAAATGATGATATAAATTGGATAAAACTATTTTAGTTCAGAAAGGACAAGATAATAATAAAAGGAGTTGTTTGGTTTTTCTTAACAAAAAACCATGTTATAACTCTTTTACAAGTTCGGTTATTTTTATTAAAATACTAACTCATAAGGTTATTATACTTAGTCATAATAAAGCCTTATAATTAAACTTTTTCATAGGAAATGGCAAAATTTATAAG
>SDBU01004864.1_pt1 | contig 16283 bp, 18 predicted proteins | sample 2277071 | NCBI WGS metagenome assembly SDBU01 (sample SAMN10397929, study PRJNA504765) | marine sediment metagenome | isolation source: marine sediment core GS08_GC12, 126 cmbsf | place: Arctic Ocean: Gakkel Ridge, Loki's castle | collected 2008
ACCGAGGCCTGGATGAGAGTATCTGCAGTTGGTTGGGGCATCCTAAGGTCTGTCCCCACGGCAAGCCGATACCACCGGGAAGGTGCTGTCGGCAGAAGCAAACGCAAGCGCAAAGGCTTGTTTCTCCCCTTTCACAGCTAGCTCAGGGACAAAAAGGTAAGGTAGCCTATATCTATGCGCCAGAGTCGAGCCAACTTCAGAAACTGATGGCTATGGGCATCCTTCCCGGGGCACCCGTAAGCCTTATTCAGAGCTTCCCCTCCTACGTCTTTCAAGTTCGCCAGACGCAGTTTGCCGTAGACAAAGAAATAGCTGATGCCATTTATGTCCGTTTGGTAGAAGCAGAGGCCATTAGTGAGGCAGAAGACGAAAAGCAGGAAAAGCACCGATGGCGAAGGAGCAGACTAGCACGACGCTTTGGCTTATGATGGTCAAAGGAAAAATAGGAATCTACTAGGTCTGGGTTAAGCGTTATCACCGGTGAAGAATGTTTTAGCCCTCTCCTTAGTTGTTATCTCCGAGACCTTAATTTGTGGCAGCAGTTTTTCTACATCGGCTCTATGGCAGAGCTCGGTGCCTGGTGTTAATACAGCAGCAGTACCCATAGCTACTGCCAATCGACAGGCTTCTATTAATGGCTCTCCATAGGCTAGCTTTGAGGCCAGGCCAGCTATAGCACAGTCGCCAGCACCCACAGCACTTCGCACCTTTACCGGGGGTGGGACTGCTTCGATAATCCTCTCCTTGGTAACGGCAATAATACCCTCTTTTCCCCTGGAGATGACTACTATTTCGATACCCATCTCAACGAGGCTAAGGGCTGCCTCGATGATTGACTCCTCGGTGGAGATTTCTGTCTTAAGCAACTCCTCAGCCTCGTGGACATTAGGCTTGATGAGGTAAGGTTTAGCCTTTATACCTTCTTCTAGCCATTGACTTGCAGAATCTAGGATGCTTCTTACTCCGGAGTCTTTAGCTTCCACAATTATCTCATAGTAGATATTAACTGGAACACCGGGTGGTAAACTGCCACCGATTACCATTAAATCTGGCCTGGGGTAAATTCGCCTCAATTTGCTGAGGAACCTCTCTAGCTCTTTCTTTGAGATACGGGGGCCGGGGGCATTAATTATTGTTTGCCGGGAGGTTTTGGTATCAGCAATAATAAAATTAGTCCGTGTTTCCTGCTCAATAGGGGTGAAGCTGAATGGCACTCCCTCTTCATCAAGCAATACTTCTACCATTCTGCCGTCGGGACCACCTACGAATCCATAGGCTATAGTTCTGCCACCCATCTCATGAATAGCCCGCGACACATCTATCCCTTTGCCCCCGGCATAGTGATGCAAACCGGTCCATCGGTTACTTTCGTCCAACATTAGTCCATGGACGGTAACAGTCCTATCCAAGCTGGGATTGAGGGTAACAGTGGCAATCATAGCCTCCTCCAATTTCAGTATTCCTGATACCACCTTTCTGATGTGTGCGCCAGCTCGTGGGCAGCTAGGCCAAGCTTCTTATACCAGGGTGTAGCGTATTTATTAGCTATTTCAACTAGCCTTTTCAATCTATCTGCCCCTACAGTGGATAGATATTGAGCCCTTTCTTGTGCATCATCAATATACATTGCTTCTTGCCAGATAGCACGACCACCGAGGAAGCCTGATGCCCCTGTCTGGCAGGCGATTTCTACCTGCTGGTAGAAAAGCTCAAAGTCTACGCCAGCACTTAAGATAACCCATGGAACCCGGGATGACATGTCTAACTGGTGGCAGAGGCTGATGAGCTCGGACTTATCACTTTTGTAACGTAGGTCAGCAGGAAATTCAGCCTTTAGCACATCTATAGGTAGAGCAGTGATCTCCCGAGCAGTGTTAATCACTAATTGTTCCTTCACGGTAGCAAACTGCGACGGATTATTAACTTCATTACCTATAGGGTAGCTCATTGGTTCTACCAGGAAGGGAAGGTCATATTTTATACATTCCTCTGCTACCGTATTAACTATGTTCAATTGCTGACTCGCCAGTTGGTTCAAATCTGGTCGATAGTAGACTAGAATTTTTACTGCCGAGGCGCCCATTCGACTAATTTTCTCAACATTCCACCCTTCCAGTAGTTTGGTTAGGCGGTATTCCTTTTCACCGCTATAACCAGAGGCTTCTATACTAACCATGAGACCAGTATTACTAGGTAGGACACCGTGACTTATGCACTGAGCGGCACCAAATATAGGGTCAAGTAGTACTGCACTGACGTATCCGGCCAAGCTAGAGCATAGCTCTAGCTTGCGCTCAACCATTTCTTCATAGTCGACTTCCCCGGTGCACTCTTCATCAATCATGCTGCGTAAGGAGCCACGGTGGTCCATAGCACAAATAGTAAAGATACCATCTGGATTGGCAATCTGTTGTAGACCTCTTATTTTACCGATGGTTAGTCTTTTCATATTTTCTCACGAGTATTATGGAGTAAATGGCTGGTTTAATCAAGCTTATTTATCAACCTCACCTCCTCTTCAATCAAAGTTTGTCCTTGTCCTTAGTCGTAAGCTATAATTGATAAGTAGTGGTTTTGTTTTTTGTGGAGATAGGATAGTGTCTTGGTTCTATTATATGGGTAGGGTAATGGTGAAGGTGCTGCTGCTCCTGACTCGGTGCCAGGTCAGGGGCAGAGAGAATGTCCCTAGTCAAGGGCCTCTGCTAATTGTAGCTAATCATCTTAATTTAGCTGACCCGCCTTTACTTAGTGTTAGCATTAGCCGAAAGGTAGTGTTTATGGCCAAGGAAGAGCTGTTTCGCTCCAGATTCTCAAGCTACTTTATACGCGGTTTTGGTGCGTTTCCAGTGCACAGAGGGCGGCTGGATAGGAAGGCACTGCGCCAGGCAGATCGAATATTTGATGATGGTCTGGCTCTAATCATGTTCCCTGAGGGGACGAGGAGCAAGAACGCTCAATTGCAACCTGCTTTCTCTGGCTCGGCGTTAATAGCTTCACATAGTAGGGTACCTATTCTTCCAGTAGGCATTATAGGCACAGAGAAAATTAAGGGTGTATTCTGGATGCTGCGCCGCCCTCAGATAACGGTTAATATCGGTTGCCCTTTCTACCCGCCACCAGTTAGCAGTAGATTGACCAAGGTAGAGCTGGCTGAGTTTACTAATTCTATAATGCGACATATAGCTGAACTTCTCCCTGTAGAGTATCGTGGGAATTATGCTCAGGAGGGGGATTAGAAAACATGATAATTGAAGAGGCGAGTGGAATAGGGTTTTGCTTTGGGGTTAGGCGAGCCATTGATATCTTAGAACGGGTTGCCCGTGAGCGTGGTGGGGTGGAAACATTGGGTGCAGTGGTACATAATCAGCAGGTGCTACGAAGACTAGCTGAGATTGGTGTCAGGGTAGCCAAGGATATGGACGATATACGGGGTGACATTATAGCGGTTGGCACTCACGGGGTGAGCCCAAGGATAGAGGACGAGATTCAGGCTCGGCACATTAACATAATTGATACAACTTGTCCCTTTGTTCACCGAGCCCAGATTGCGGCTCGGAGATTAGCTGAATCTGGCTTTTTTGTTATCATATATGGAGATATTGACCACCCTGAGGTTAAGGGCGTTCTCGGTTGGGCTGAAGGAAAGGGAGCAGCTACTCTGGACGAGAAGTTTGTGGGAGCGCTTAGCCATCTACCTCGCCGTTTAGGGGTTCTCTCCCAGACGACCCAGATACCGGCTCATTTTACTGAGTTTGTAAAGAAGCTTATTGATTCCACCTTTACTAAAGATTGCGAGCTGCGCATTATTGATACCATATGTCATGATATTAGGGAACGGCAGGCGGCAGCTCTTAAGCTGGCTAACAGGGTGGACTTGATGCTTGTTATCGGTGGTCATAGCAGCGCTAATACTAATCATCTTGCTGGGTTATGTTCCATGGCTACCAAAACATATCTGGTTGAAACTGTAGAGGAAATTCAACCTTCCTGGTTTCAAGGTCATTACCATGTAGGTATAACTGCTGGTGCTTCTACCGCTAAACAAACTATAAATGAAGTGCTAGTGAAGCTAAAAGCTATGGCTTAAATCTAGAAACAAACTGGTGGGATAGGGTTATTGTTCAATAGTGCTATCCCTCTTATCAAGGGAACAAGGTTAATAGATAGTCCCTTATAGCCCCATCTGTTGAGCTACTATCTCTCGATAGGAATGAACGTCGCCGAAGGTGAGCTGAGCTGCTTTAGTTTGTTTGCTGTATATGGGTAAATCATGGTCCTCGGTAAGACCAATAGCACCATGGATTTGATGTGCTAGAGAGATAATCCGTTGACAAGCCTTGGTCATCCATGCCTTAGCTATCGCTATCTCTTTAGTGCAAGGAAGACCTTCGCTTAACATCCATGCTGCCTGATAGGTGCTGAACCTTGAGCCATCAACATCAGTTGTCATATTGGCGCAGTAGTGCTGTATGGCTTGGAAGCTACCAATCGGGCGGTTGAATTGCCTTCTTTCTTTAGCATAATTAACCGTCATCTCCAACACCTGCTGAATGCTACCGACCATTTCACAGCATTTTGCCACCACGGCCCGTTCTATTATTCTTTGCACCACGCTCCACCCATAGTCTAATTGTCCCAGAATGTTCTCCCTAGGTACTATCACCTGGTTGAAAATCACCTCACATAGCTTATCGCCGGCAATGGTCTTTAGAACTGTATGGCTTATGCCCGGGCTCTTGGCATCTACTATAAATATAGTAATCCCCTCTTCTGGGTTTGCCTGTTCACTGGTTCTAGCTACACACAGTAAATAATCAGCAATGTGAGCCTGGGGAACGAAGAGCTTGGTGCCATTAATAGTATAGGTATCTTTATCAACGGTAGCCTTAGCTGCGATTGAAGTAGCATTATATTGGGCATCGAGCTCAGTTAGGGCGATGGTGAAGATTGCCTCACCACTGGCTATCTTGGGTAGGTATTCCTGCTTTTGTTCCTCGCTGCCAATGTCTAGGATGGGTAAAGCACTGAGTACAACGGTTGAGAAGAATGGCCCGGGTAGGCAGGCACGTCCCATTTCCTCTAGCAGCACTGCTAGGTCAAGAAAGCCCATACTGCTGCCACCATACTTTTCAGGCAATACCAGTCCCATCCAGCCTAACCCTGCCATTTCTTGCCATAGCTGTGGTGAGTAACCCCTCTCGTCCTTTTGCATTTCCCTAACCAGCGTCTTGGGACACTTGTCAGTCAGGAAATCACGGGCCATCCTCTTCAGCATTTCCTGTTCTTCGGAAAGAGCAAAATCCATTATTCCTCCTATTAGGCAAGAGTAAATTAACAGAATTATTCCCTAGGTAATCCCAGTCCTCTTTGAGCTATGACGCTTCTTAGGATTTCCGAAGTGCCGGCTTGAATTGTATAACCAGGAGAAAATAGGTAAGACAATATCACATTACCGGATAGGGGAGCATATTTGGAATCAGGCATCAATTGTCCGTAGAGTCCTAAAATTTCTGTAGCCTCATTAGCCAATCGCTTTTCAAAATCGGTACAATATGTCTTGGCTATGGCCGCTTCATAATTAGGGATACGTCCCTGGTCCAACACCCAAGCTACCCTGTAGCAAAGCAAACGGCCTACCTCGAATTCTACAGCAAGCTCGGCTAGCTTATCCCGAATTACAGGTTCCTGAGATAGAGGTTTGCCATTTCTATATGTTTTCTTGGCGTATTCGATAATCCCAGCAAATACTACGTAGTTACTCATAAGACGCTCTATCCCAGCTCTCTCATAGTCAAGCTGCTCCATGATTTGGTAGAAGCCACGGTTTTTCTCTCCTATGAGGTATCTCTTGGGAACTCGCACATTATCAAAGAAGACCTCGGTGAAGTGTTCCTTACCCGCCATGTCTACCATAGGCTTAATGGTTATGCCGGGTAAATCTGTTGGTACAATAAATTCACTGATGCCTTTATAGTTCTTTGGGTCGTGAGGAGGAATAGAAGAGTCTGTTCTAACTACCAAGTAAATATAATTTGAATAGTGGGAACCACTGGTCCATACCTTCTGTCCATCAAGGATATAATCATCGCCATCTTCAACAGCCCTAGTTTGAAGGGATGCCATGTCAGAGCCGGCCTCTGGCTCGCTCATGCCTATTGCCATGTTAATTTCGCCTCTAATAACCTTGGGCAAGAATTCCCTTTTCTGCTCCTCAGTGCCAAACTTTATGATGCTTGCTCCCATCTGGCGGTCGCTGAACCAGTGCCAACCTGCTGGTGCTCCGTAGCGCAATAACTCTTCAGTGAGGATAAGCCTATCCATCCAACTGCGCCCTTGACCGCCATACTCTTTAGGCCACGTTAGTCCAATCCAACCTTTCTGCGCCAACTTTCTTGTGAATTCTGGCGAGAATCCCTGTATCCAGCCTTCGCACATCGGCTCAAAAGCCCCTTGCTTTATCTCTTCTTCCAGAAAGTTGCGAACTTCTTGCCTGAAATTCTCTTGCTCTTCGCTGAATCTAAAATCCATACCTGTTTCCTCTCCCTTTGGTCTGCCTCAACATATTCAAATTTGAAACACAGGCTTTGGCTGGGTCTAGGTGGCCCATACTGCCAAGCAGGTCACCGTTCGGGAAATGCCAGTGATAGGATGGATTTTACCAGTGACTACGTCACCAATATCGTTCAAGCTTTCTGCTTCTATTATGGCAATAATGTCATAAGGCCCGGTCACAGCGTCAACCGATTTCACTTTGTCTAATTGCTCAAGAGCAGTAACCACTTCCTTAGTCTTGCCCACGGCTGTTTCAATTAGAACGAAAGCCTTTGCTGCCATTAGGTTCACCTCCTCTCTACTGAGCTACTTGGTTATAATTATCCGTGACCAATTCACCACGGTACGAAATAAACTTGGCACGACGGACTTGCGAAAATATCAAGAACTAGTAATAGTAAACTTAGTGTAATTTATCCTTGTCTCCGCTGTCAACGCCGTGAGGCTCTAATATTTAGGTCGTCTTTATATTACTAGCTAACCAGCTTTTGACTAAGCTCTCCTCGTCCTGTTTGCTGATTACCTTCCCATCCAGCCTGGCTTCGTGTAGTAGATGTAGTATTTCTTTGATATGGGGGCCCGGGGTTATGCTCATTCCTTTTAGGTCATCGCCGCTAAGTATTGGTTTGACATAACGAAGTTTGCTGAGATATAAATGGATATGCTGACGGGCCACAGTGGAGTCACTGGCTAACGAATTGGCTGTAATAGCTAGCGGTGAGTAGTTATGGAGGAGGGAGTAAATACTACTCGGGGTAAGTTCAGGCTGAGCCAGTGATTGCAGTTGGTTCTTGATGCAACTGGTATCCTGAAGTGTTTGGGCTAATGATTTGGGCAGTCTGAGGTATAAAATCAGGTGCTTATTTTCTTCATTAGTTAGGGGATAAGCTAGAAGAGCTTGGTAGAGTCCAATTGATGGTAAATCAGGGGAGCTTAGCTGCCGTGCTTGCTCGAATTTCTCTGCCAGCCAGCCATTACCCCTTAGAGCCGGGTGTAGTCTTTGAAGAACCTTGAGTTCTCCAGCACGGCGTAGGACTTTCTCCGGGCGTTCCTCCCTTAATGTAAGTTCTAGCTCATGTCGTATTCGGTCACCACTAATAGTATCTAACATGGGTGCATCTCTTTTAAGTAGCTCCAGGGTAGTTGGTTCTAGCTGGAAGTTTAGCCGTTGTTCGTAGCGCAAACCGCGCCAAATGCGAGTGGCATCATCGGTAAAGCTTTTCTCGTGTAAAACACGGATAAGTTTATGCTTGAGGTCGCTTTTCCCCTCATAAGGGTCAATCAATTTGCCATAGTGGTCGGGGTTAAGCTCAATAGCCATAGTATTGATAGTTAAGTCACGACGGAAAAGGTCATCATTTAGGGAGCTGGGCTTCACACTAGGTAACGCTCCGGGTTTTGCATAGGTTTCTGAGCGGGCAGTGGCTAGGTCAACACTCCATTTACTCCATTGGAGCTTAGCTGTATTAAAGCGGGGGTGGGTGGTGATTTTTGCCTGGTTAATCTGCGTTAATTGCTGAGCCAGCTCTATGGCATTACCTTCTACTACGAGGTCAAGGTCAAGATTGGTTTTTTTCAGGAGCAGGTCACGAACCACGCCACCGACAAGGTATAGGCTCTGTTCCTGACTGGCAGCAACCTTACCCGCCACCTGCATAAAATTAACCAGCTCTTCCGGTAGCTGTTTTTCGATTTTGTTGGCTAGGTTAATAATTTTGGGCATTTTCTTTTTACCAAAGTGATTGCTTTTAACCTAAATTATAGCACAGGTTGTTACTCAGTGGTCATGTTGGGCGAGCGTATTCCTTGACACTATATCAGCCCGTTGCTAATATGAAATGTAATTAGCAAGGTCTGACATGGAGCACCATATCGAAGGGTACAGTCCTTTAAAAAAGAGGGGGTATGATAAACATGGAATGGGGAATGGCAAATCGTATGGCACAACTAATCCAATCTGATGGTCGCTGCTGCTTTTTACCAGTTGACCATGGCTATTTTCAGGGTCCTACCAAGAAATTAGAAGAGCCGCGTAAGACTCTTGAGCCTCTTCTCCCTTATGCCGATGCCATTTTTATTACCCGGGGAGTGTTGCGCTCATCAGTAGACCCGAGCAATACTAAACCAATTATTCTTAGAGTATCCGGTGGCACCAGTATGGTTGGGAAAGACCTGGCAAATGAAGGAATCACCACCTCAATAGAGGAGGCTATCCGCCTTAATGCTTGTGCTATGGGTCTTTCTATCTTTGTCGGTACTGATTATGAGCATGAGTCGCTATTAAATCTAGCCAAGCTTGTTGATGAAGGCGAAAAGTATGGCATTCCAGTAATGGCGGTTACTGCTGTAGGTAAGGAGCTTGGAAAACGAGATGCCCGTTACCTTGCTTTATCCTCTCGTATTGCTGCTGAGCTGGGAGCACGCGTGGTAAAAACCTACTGGTGTGAGGATGGCTTTGAAAAGGTGGTAAGTGGTTGTCCTGTTCCAGTGGTTATGGCAGGCGGGCCCCAGGTGAACACAGAGCTTGAGGTATTTGAGTTTGTCTATGATGGTATTCAAAAGGGTGCTATAGGTGTGAATCTGGGGAGGAACATCTGGCAAAATGACTTCCCGGTGGCAATGATTAAGGCTATACGCGCCATTATTCATGAAAACGCTTCCCCGAAGCAGGCTCAGGAGCTCTACGATGGTATAAAGAGTGGGGAACTGAGTGTAGCCTAGCCTTGACCAGTATAGGGATTGGGTATCGAGACCGCTAAAAAAAGTTATCTACTGGAGGGGGATAGAGTGCGTGTTGCCATGTGGTATAACAACCGGGATGTGCGGCTGGAGGAGATGCCCACACCCCAAATCGGTCCTGGTGAGCTATTAGTGCGAGTAGAAGCCAGTGGTATCTGCGGCAGTGATGTGATGGAATGGTATCGCCTTGACAGGGCGCCGCTAGTGCTGGGTCACGAGATTGCTGGTGAGATTGTTAAGGCAGGCGATGGGGTAAAGCTCTACAAGGTGGGGGAACGGGTCTCAGCAGCTCACCATGTTCCTTGCAATACGTGTTACTACTGCTTGAGTGGACATCACACCGCCTGTGATACTCTGAGGCGAACGAATTTTGACCCAGGGGGCTTTGCTGAGTACATTCGGCTGCCAGCCATCAATGTAGACCGTGGGGTATACCTGCTGCCTGATGAGGTATCCTTTGAAGAGGCAACTTTCGTCGAGCCGCTGGCTTGTGTCCTGCGGGGGCAAAGGCTGGCAGGCATGCAACCGGGTCGTAGCGTGCTTGTTATGGGCAGTGGCATTGCCGGCTTACTCCACGTGCAACTTGCCCGCGCCTTGGGAGCAAGTTGTGTGGTGGCCACGGATATCACTGACTATCGGCTGGAGGCAGCCCAGCAGCTTGGGGCTGATATTGCTATCCATGCTGATGAGGACTTACCTGCCCAGTTACGTGGGATTAACCAAGACCGCCTCGCTGACCTGGTAATAGTATGCACCGGTGCTACATCAGCCATTGCCCAGGCGTTACAATCGGTAGAGCGTGGGGGTACTGTTCTATTCTTTGCGCCGACGGAGCCAGGTGTCACCATTCCGCTCTCAGTGAATGAACTCTTTTGGCGTAATGATATAACTCTTACCACTTCCTACGCCGGTAGCCCCGCTGACTATATGGTTGCGCTGGAACTTATCCACGCTCACCGCGTGCCGGTGCGTGAGATGATTACCCATAGACTGAGCCTAGCCGAGACAGGCAAAGGCTTCCAGTTCGTCGCTGATGCCCGGGACTCCATCAAGGTGATTATCGAGCCGCAGAGATAGCCGTAGTATTGATACTAAAGTCACAACGGAAAAGGTCATTACCTACGGAACTGGGCTTCACATGAATTGAATGTAGGTTCCTAAGCTGATATGATTAACAGGCATATCAATCATAGAAACCCCTGAATAGCTATGGCTGTTATTTTAACTCGAAATCTAACTAAGAAGTTTAAAGACTTACTGGCAGTAGATGACATAAACCTAGAGATTGAGGAGGGTGAATGCTTTGGGCTATTGGGGCCCAACGGAGCAGGCAAGACCTCCCTTATCAGGATGATAACTTCTGTCTCACCACCTACCAGTGGTGATATCTGGGTTCTAGGTAAGAATCTGAAGGCGTATCCTCGTCAAGTGAAGGCTACCTTAGGAGTAGTACCGCAGGTGGATAATCTGGATGAGGACCTGACGGTGCTTCGGAATCTGACTACCTTTGCCCGATATTTTGCCATACCCAAAAAGGAAGCATACCGTCGTAGTATGGAGGTCTTGAGCTTATTTAAACTCAAGGATAAGTGTAATAGTCGCATTAGAGAGCTATCGGGCGGAATGAAACGGCGTTTGTTATTAGCCAGAGGCTTGATTAACCAACCCAAAATTATAATTCTCGATGAGCCGACACTAGGTCTTGACCCTCAAGCCAGACATTTAGTGTGGCAGAAGCTGGGTGAGCTAAAGGCTCAGGGAGCTACTCAACTTCTATGTACTCAAAGTATGGAGGAGGCAATCTTCCTTTGTGACCGAGTGGCAATAATGCATCAGGGCAAGATAGTGAGCCAAGATACTCCCCGGGCTCTCATTTCTAGATATGTTGGCGATGAGGTATTGGAGATGGAGGCAAACTCAAGCGACCGGGGTAAGATTATTGAGGGGCTTACCAGTTGCGGGTTTGACTTTGTGGATGCGGGTGATGTGTTTCAGGTTTTCCACACTAGTAGAGATAAATTAGCCGAGAGGCTAGTGAATTTTCCTGAGAGGACGAGACAGAGGCCGGCTACACTAGAGGATGTCTTCTTCAGGCTCACGGGGAGGACATTAGTTGAATGAAACCCTTCTCCTGGCGTTTCATTCGAATGTGGCAGCGCAATAGGGATGTCTTCCTAAGACTATGGCATGCAGAGGCACCTGGCTTTGTGGCTGAACCTATTTTGATTCTGCTCGCTATGGGCTTGGGCCTTGGGGCATATGTAGGCATGGTTGATGGTCAGAGATATATTGAATTTATTGCCCCAGGTATCATTGCTAGCTATGCAATGTTCAGTGCCAGCTTTGAGTGTACTTATGGCAGTTTCTGGCGCATGGAGCATCAAAGAACCTATGATGCCATCATCGCCACTCCTCTCAGCGTTGAGGACGTCATTGCCGGTGAAATCTTCTGGGGGGCAACACGTTCCCTCATGACCGGTAGCGTCATTTTAGGAATTGCGGCTGCTTTCCAATTGGTGCCTTCGCCCTGGGCATTGCTCATACCCATACTTTCATTTCTGGCAGGCATAATGTTCTCTTCTGTTGCCATTCTCTTCACCTCCCTTGTCCCCTCTTTTTACAGCTTTAACTACTATTTCACTTTGTTTATCACACCAATGTTCTTCTTCAGTGGAGTATTCTTTCCTCTCTCCTCTTTCCCCGAGATAGTACAAACCCTCAGCTGGATAGCACCCTTGACGCCAGTAGTCCATCTCAGTAGAGCCCTGGTTTGGGGAGAGTTCCATCTTAATCTCCTCGTGGAACTGACTTACATTATAGTTTTAACTATTATCTTCTTTTCTATATCGTTGGTTACCATGAGACGGCGGCTAACCGTTTGAAGCGTGCTCCCCATTACTATCATTGTTATTTGCTGGGTATTTTCTTATAATGAAGTCCGTAAAGGTATGGATTATGAAAGTGGTGTCAATTGTGGGAATGACCGGTTCTGGTAAGTCCGAGGTGTCCAGGGTATTTGAGGAGACCGGCTTTAGCAGAATAAGATTCGGTGATGTAACTGATGAAGAAATAGCGAAGAGAGGCTCGGAGCTGAACGAGGAAAATGAGCGCTACATCAGGGAACAGCTTAGGCAGGAGCACGGGATGTCTGCTTATGCTAAATTGAGTCTAACCAGGATTGATTCGGCACTGGAGCATTCAGATGTGGTAATTGACGGACTTTACTCGTGGGAGGAATATACCTTTCTGAAGACCCATTATGAGAGAGACTTTTATGTAGTAGCCGTCTGGGCATCACCGAGAACAAGGTATAATCGGTTAGCTACCAGGTCAAACCGGCGCCTGACACTGGAAGAAGCTGCCAGTCGGGACAAGGCGGAAATAGAGAATATCAATAAGGGTGGACCTATTGCTATGGCAGACTTCACCATCATAAATGAATCTTCTTTCGATAATTTAAGGAAAGAGGTAAAAAAGATTATCTCTAGATTAAGATGAAGAGGTTAACCAGACCAGATAGTGATGAGTATTTTCTAAAGGTAGCCTCCGTGGTAGCTGAACGCTCTACCTGCCGTCGGCATCACGTCGGGGCGGTAGCAGTAAAGGATAATCATATCCTCGCTACCGGCTACAATGGTGCCCCTTCTGGCTTTCCGGACTGCCTTGAGCTTGGTTGCTTGAGAGATGAAATGAATATTCCCTCGGGGACAAGGCAGGAAATATGCCGGGGCATTCACGCTGAACAAAATGTAATCATACAAGCTACCCTCCATGGTGTCAGCCTCGAGGGAAGCACTATTTATGCTACGCACACTCCTTGCAATCAATGTGCCAAGATGCTGGTGAATGCCAAGATAAGGCGATATTTCAGCTTTGGCAAGTATGACGATGATGCGTTTATAGACCTGTTCCAGGGAGCGGGCATAGAAGTTGACCTAAAGAAAAGACCCTCATCCAGAATAAGCTACCTAGATTAACACTAGGCTGAGTTTTATTTGATATTGGTGTTAAAATTGGCAAACAGTTAATTAAAGCAAATCTTTCTGGGAAGAAAGGAAGTTTGAGAAAGCGTTCAGAGATGAACATTAAGGAATTATAGAATGCGTGAGCCTATCATCATCGAGAACCTGAGCAAGTACTACAACAAGTTCCTAGCTTTGGATAACTTGTGCCTTAAGGTAGCGGAGAATGAGAATGTTGGATTCCTCGGCCCCAACGGCGCTGGCAAGAGCACAACCCTCAAGATATTATGTGGTCTCATCCGCCCATCCTCTGGTGCAGCTTACATCGATGGCATCAATATTGCGGAGAAGCCAGAGCAGGCCCTTTCCAGAATTGGTGCTATCGTGGAGACGCCAGAGTTCTATCCCTTCCTCACGCCTGAAGAGACCCTTAGTTATCTCGGCAGGCTTCGGGGAATGCGAGGGGACGGGTTAAGGCACAGGATAAAGGAAGTAATCCAGCTCGTCAGACTCGAAGAGTGGGGCACCGTCAAGATAGAAAAGTTCTCAAGAGGGATGAAGCAGCGTCTCGCCCTGGCGCAGGCCTTACTGCATGACCCACCAATTTTAATCTTAGATGAACCGGCTCTAGGGCTCGACCCCAGAGGTGTGGTTGAATTCCGAGAGATAATTGAGGGAGTAGGCAAGGAGAAGACGGTTTTCTTCGCCTCGCATCAACTGGTAGAGGTCACCCAGATATGCAATCAAGTAGCCATCATAGACCACGGCAAGTTGCTTGCCTACGATAACATTGCTCAACTGGAGAAAAAATACCAGTCGCTTGAGCGTGCCTACCTCGAGTTGACGGGAGGGCTCTTTGAGTGAATTTGAAAGGTTAAGGGTAGTTACCGGGTACGAGTTCCTGAAACACATCCGCAGAAGACGGTTGTACATCATTCTAGGGCTCACGCTTGTTGCCGAATTGGCAGTCCTCATTGGTTTGCCGGCACTGATGGGAGGCTACCCGGATAACGTGATGGTGATGGCTGCCATGCTCTCCATTGGTCCGAGCCTAGCGACGATTGGTGCTATCTTTTTTGCCGGAGATACAATAGCTGGGGAGTTTGAAAGTAAAACCGGCTATATGCTTTTTACAAATCCAGTTAGGCGAACCACACTGGTGATGGGAAAATATCTGGCATGCTATGCTGCGGTGACACTGCTCATTGTTTTCGGTTATGCGATTGTTTGTATTTCCCTGTTGGCGATATATGGAAACATCCCGATTGAAACGGCGAAATCATTTGGCTTGTGCCTGCTCTTTGCCGGCAGCGTCCTCTCGGTAACCTTCTTCTTTAGCTCAGTATCAAAAGGGGCGATGGGAGCCACTGTAATGACGCTTCTTTTCATCATGGTCATTTCCGGGATTATTGAGACTGTTCTCCTGATGGCGGGTAAGCCATACTGGTTTCTCTTGTCTACTGGCGGTGACAGCGTCGCTGCCGCCTATGGTGGATACGAGCTTTTCATGGAAGGAATTATGCCCCATGGTGGTATGCTGCCCTTTGAAATTGAGACACCGGACATCGGTCTCACTGCTCTCGCAATGGTAATCTATATGGTGGTATGTTTCCTTTTAAGCATCAGGATAACCAAGAGGAGACAGTTAGCCTAGCTAAAATCATGCGTGCTTCAGGAAGGAGAATTTTTGAGACAAGTTCAGCAAATGTCAGTACCGCATGCCAAGGTAATTGTTAACCCGGTAGCCGGAGCTTACTCAACACGGCGGAAGTGGCCTCGCATTAGCAGGTTACTAAGGCATGTTGGTTTATCATTTGATTATGAATATACTGAGGGTGTAGGTCATGCCATAGAGCTGGCTCAGGCGGCAGCCAGTGATGGCTACCGATATATTGTGGCTGTAGGTGGCGACGGAACGGTGAACGAGATAGCCAATGGCATACTTCGTTCCACTAATTCAACTGAGACAAGCTTAGGCATAGTCAGCACTGGCACCGGCAGCGATTTTGTCCGTTCATTAGGTATCCCCCGGGATTATACCAACGCTTGTTCATGTTTAACCAGTTCCCGTAGACTGTTGATTGATGTTGGCGTTGTTGAGTGTAAGAATAAGGGGCAAACTTTGCAGCGCTTTTTCGTCAATGCGGCTGGTGCTGGCTTTGACGCTACAGTTGTCGAGACTACTGAAAAATTACCCAAGTACTTTGGTGGCACTGTCCCTTACTTAGCTGGGTTATTCAGGTCTCTGCTTAGTTATCGAAACAAAGTGGTGATTCTTAGTCTGGGAAGTAAGGTCGAGACTAAGCGTATCTTGAATGTGGTGGTAGCCAATGGAAGCTATGTTGGGGGAGGGATGCACATAGCACCTGAGGCTGAGCTTGGCGATAGCTTACTGGACGTGGTGATTATCGGTGATGTAGGTAAGTTTGAGCTGTTGAAGGCGTTACCAATGGTATATAAGGGAACCCATGGTAGTCACCCTAAAGTCAGGATGGAACAGACAACACATATTGCCATTGAATCCGCAGAGCGGATTCTGGTATATGCTGATGGCGAACTGCTTGGGGAGTGTCCGGCATCCTTCTGGCTGATGCCTCATGCTCTGAGCATTGTGGTATAAAAATCAATCTATATTTTCTCCTTGATAGGCTCCGTGGTAGCCTTCTGTCTCCTGGGTTAGCTGCAAGAAGAGAAGTTGCACAATTCTGGCATTCCTCTGCAAGCGAAAGCCTTGAGGATTATAGACTACCATAAGAGACTGGGAACGACCAGAGTAGCCAGCATCCCATACTGCAGTATTCACCGTAACACCACAGCGAAGCAGGCTCGACCTAGGCATGGCTAATGCCATAATATTCCTGGGTAGATGGACAATCTCGTTGTAGGTAACAATATAAGCGCCAGGCATCAGGTTAATAAAATCCAGCCCATCAAACGCCAATGGAGATAAATCAGATACCAGCCTCTGGCTGTCTTTAACTGCTATCTTGCCCGATGACTGGAGCAGGGCTACCTCGCGCAGGGTAAGGT
>SDBU01004865.1_pt1 | contig 16278 bp, 12 predicted proteins | sample 2277071 | NCBI WGS metagenome assembly SDBU01 (sample SAMN10397929, study PRJNA504765) | marine sediment metagenome | isolation source: marine sediment core GS08_GC12, 126 cmbsf | place: Arctic Ocean: Gakkel Ridge, Loki's castle | collected 2008
AGCCCAGGATATAATAAAGAACAAAATGAATTGAGTGTTACCCTTGACAATCCTGATAATTTCAGAGCAACCGACGACTTAAGCACGCTGATGGGTTTTAAGGTTAGCGCGAAGATAACCGACCCTGAAGCGCTGGAAAGCGCTTTGACTAAGTATTATGAGACGAAAGAGGAAAATATCAACGAGCTGATAGGTGAAATACAAGAGGACAGTTTTCTCGCAGAATTTGAAGGCAGGGACCAGAGTATTGACCTGGATGAATTGAAGGAACTGTCCGAGTCAAATCCCGTCAAAAAACTACTGAACCTGGTACTGCTCCAGGCAATTCGTGATAAGGCGTCGGATATTCATTTTGAGCCATTTGAGGATGAGTACAAGATGCGTTATCGTATTGATGGTGTGCTTTACGAAATGATTCCTCCGCCAAAGTACATTGCCGCGGCGCTTAGCTCGCGTATAAAGGTTATGGCAAACCTGGACATCGCTGAGAGGCGATTGCCCCAGGATGGCAGAATCTCACTGACCGTCCAGGGCAGGCCGATTGATTTGCGCGTTAGTGTTCTGCCTACAATGTTTGGAGAAAGTGTAGTATTGCGTGTTTTGGACAGAAGTCAGATCAGTTTGGATTTGGAAAAACTGGGGCTGAGACAAGAGGACATCAAGTTAATCCGTCGGCTTATTCACAAACCTAACGGTATTATAATTGTTACAGGTCCCACCGGATGTGGCAAAACCACCACTCTTTATGCGGCCTTGAATGAACTTAACAGCGTTGAAACGAAACTAATCACAACTGAAGACCCGATAGAATATGACATTGACGGTATTATTCAGGTCCAAATGAGACCGGATATTGGACTGACATTTGCGAGGTGTTTACGCTCAATTTTGCGTCAGGACCCTGATATTATACTGGTTGGTGAAATCCGTGACATTGAAACAGCGGAAATGGCCGCACAGGCCTCGCTGACAGGCCATATCGTGTTCACCACACTGCACACGAACGATGCCCCAAGTTCCATAGCACGACTTTTGGATTTAGGGATTGAGCCGTTTCTTATCACCGGTACGGTCGAAGCTATTATTAGCCAGCGATTAATTAGAAAGATATGTGAAAATTGCAAAACACCATTCGAGCCAACTGAGGCCCAGCTAACAGAATTGGGGCTTACACCGGATGATATCCACGGCAAAAAGTTCTATTACGGCCGAGGCTGTGACAGGTGTAATAATACCGGTTATAGGGGCCGGACGGGTATTTTCGAGATTATGATATTCAACGACCAAATCCGCGACTTGATTATGAAACAAGCTTCGACAAACATTTTGCGTGAAGCCAGCCAAAAAGCGGGTATGAGGCTGCTGCGCGATAACGGTCTGGCTGCAATCTACGACGGCATTACGACGATAGACGAGGTGGTAAAAGAAACAATAATGGAAAGCCGATAAGCAGGGGAGGTGTTTAAGATGCCTACTTACAAATATGAAGCTCTGGACTCGCAGGGAGTGGGGATAAAAGACGAAGTAGAGGCTCTGAGCGAAAAGGAAGCAATAAGCAAGATACGAAATATGGGGTATTTCCCGACGAAGGTTCGGGAGTCCGGCATCAAGAAGAAACCGGCTGCCAGGGCCGGTGCAAGGCCTAAAGCCAGGCGTGGGGCGCGCGGCAGGGTAAAGGTAAGATTAGTGACACAGTTTGCAAGGCAGCTTTCGACGCTTCAGGACGCCGGTCTTCCAATCCTGCGGTCGCTGAGGATTCTTGAAGAGCAGCAGAAGGCGGGGACTTTCAAGAAGGTTATCGGCTACGTAGCTGACGACATAGAAGGAGGGGCGACGCTGTCGGAGGCGCTGGGCAGATTCCCGAGGGCGTTTGACCGGCTGTTTGTCAATATGGTGGCGGCCGGCGAAACAGGAGGTGTGCTGGATTTGATTTTGTCGCGTATATCTGACTTTATGGAGAAGGCGCAAAAACTCAGGTCCCGGGTTAAAAGCGCAATGGTTTACCCTATGGTGGTTTTGTTCGCGGCATTCACTATCGTTCTGGGCTTGATGAAATATGTTATACCGAAATTCAAGACAGTGCTGACCGAAATGGTCGGCACCGAGCTGAACCCGATAACGGATGCGGTGCTTGGTATAAGCGGCTGGATAGCATACGACTACGGCTGGCTTATTCTGATGGGAGTACCTTTTGCGTTTGTTATTATCCTGAAGATTATAAGGCAGTTTCGCATGGGCAGATATGTTCTGGACACCATAAAACTTAGGCTGCCGGTGATGGGCCCACTCGGCGGTAAAATCGCTGTGACACGGTGGACACGAACTTTGGGAACGCTGATTGGTGCGGGTGTTCCGATTCTTGACGCTATCAACACTTCGCGTGAAACGGCGGGAAACGAGGTGTATGCGAGTTGTCTCGGCAATGTTCACAATTCTATCAGGCAGGGTGATACCTTCGCGGGCCCGCTGCGGCAGTCCAAAACCGTTGACTTAATCGTTTCAAATATGGTTGCTGTGGGAGAGGAGACAGGTGACCTGGATAAGATGCTGCTGAAAGTGGCTGACAACTACGATGACCAGGTTGATGTTCTGGTTGCCTCGCTGATGTCACTGCTTGAGCCGATTATGATTCTGGTACTTGGCACAATCGTTATGTTTATTGTTATGGCGGTATTTTTGCCAATGATACAGGTTATGTCGTCGCTGGGTACCAGCGTGTAAGATGCGCCGGTAAACCAGGCGCGCAAAAATTTGGGAGGTGGTCAAAATGAGACAATCCGAAACGACATCGGGCCCCAGACGTGCGGTAATCCGCCGCGGCGGACAGGTGTCCGAAAACAAGATGGGTTTTACCATTGTGGAACTTTTGACCGTCATGAGCATTATCGTAATTCTCATAGGTCTGCTTGTGCCGGCTCTGAATATGGCCAAGCGGTACGCCAAGGATGTCAAGCAGCGGGCACAGTTCCACGGCATCGACGTGGCATTGCAGCTTTTCAGCAGCGAGTTCGAGGGCTATCCGGATTCAGATGCTTTGGACGAGGCAGCCCAGCAGTACCCCGGTGCGACGAGGCTATGTGAGGCGATGGTGGGCCAGGATTTGCTGGGCTTTCACCAGGACTCGCGTTTCAGGGCTGATTGTACCGATGGTGCTGGCAATTATCTATATGACAATCCACCGGGTTCTCTTGGTTCCCCAACGCTGGATAATTTGCAGGCCAGAAGGGGGCCTTATCTGCAGTTGGAAAACGCCAACGCCTATAGGCTCGAAGATATTTATGAGGCGGGACTCCTGGCTGGGGGAGGCTTCGATTACCCTGAGTTATTTGTCCTGTGCGATGAATATGCACGCGTAAAAAACAAAAGAACAGGGAAGAAAATCGGCATGCCTATACTTTACTATAAGGCAGATACATCGGGCTTTAGGCATGATGCTAATAACCCGCCGACAACAAGCGACGACAAGGATCAGATTTATAATTACCTCGATAACGATTACCTGGTGGGACTGGGAACGCCGCCAGACGGGGCTACTGCACATCTGTTGTACGCCGAGCCCGAAAGATTTTATGAAAGTACAAAGAATGAGAGGATAACCATAACTGACGGCAGACCTTACCGGTCGGATTCTTATATTCTTATCTCGGCTGGGTTCGACGGTCAGTACGGCACACGTGATGATGTATTTAATTTTGAGCCGTAACCTGCGGAGACAGGGTGGATGCAAAAACAGACGTTTATTAAGGTGGTGATTATTATGTTGGCGTTTGTCAGTTACATACAGGCTGGGGTGAGTGTGATTATGAATGGAAGTTTTGAAGATAATGCTCCGATTAGCGACATTACGCAGGAAGCACCTGCGGACTGGAACGATGTCAATGTGCCGGTGGACAGGTTCGGCGGATATGTAGACGAAGACTGGATGAGCGACGGCGGTTATTCTTTGACTCTTTATTCAAAAGCGCTTGCAAAATGTAATGCCGGCGATATGGCAATGGTCTCTCAGCAGGTTTACCTGACCGATGCCCTGGCAGATGTTAATCAGATTGTTTTTGATATCAAATTAAGCGCTTCAAGTGGGGCATGGGACCCGAATAAACGCAGTGCACTTGTGCTGATTGACGGAGAGATTGCCTGGGATTCGGATGTTCTGGGGCCGAGCGAACAGGGAGACGGAGTATACTGGGACGTGGTGGTTGGCGGGATAGATATAAACGATGCAAACTCGCACGTGTTATCATTAGCTATACGCTCCGATGTGAATGAAACAATCTTCCCCTATGTAGATTACCGTGCGCAGTGGGATTTTGTCAGGTTTGATGTTCATTGCGAAGGGGCTGGCTATTTGCGTGCCGACATTACCGGCCCGAACGACCGGCGTGATTGTTACGTCGACGAGTTTGATTTAGCTCTGTTAACACAAAAATGGCTGGAGGAAAACCCGGGTTACAGATGCGACTTATTTGAAGATAATGACTATATTGTCAATTTCCGCGACTTTAGTGTTCTTGCCGCGGACTGGATGGGCGACAGCTTCAGCCAGGAAAATCAGTTGCTCTCCGGCGACCTCAATTTTGACGGCATCGTCAATCTGCTGGACTTTGCGGTTCTTGCTGAGAACTACAGCAGTGGATTAGCTGGCTATGAAGATATTTCCGAAATGTCCGAACAATGGCTGCAGAAAAACTGGCTGTATTGGCCGGAATAGAAAGAGAGAGGAAAAAAATCGCAGGATAGTAGAAGGAAATTAAAATGAAGTTCCAAAGAAGACAAGGGTTTACAATCGTTGAGCTGCTGACGGTTATTGCGATTATCGCGATACTGATGGGGATTCTTGTTCCGACAATTAGCTTCGTGCGCAATACTGCCAGAGAGGCCAAGCAAAAGACGCAACTTGCGACCATTGATATGGCGATTATGGCCTTTAAGGGTGACCACGGTTATTATCCGCCATCAGATTGGAGAGTCCCAAACGGTGATTATTGCGGTGCGCAAAAGCTTGCGGAGGCCCTTGTTGGTTGGGACCTTTTAGGCTTTCATCCGGATTCAGAATGGCAGTCGAATGGGCGTTATATAAATGGCAACTTACTATATGAAAAAGCTTCAGACCCGGACCCGGATGTGGCGAAGGAGAATCTCGAGAAACGGACGGGGCCTTATCTGGAGCTTTCAACCGCCAATGCATTTAGGCTTGGTATTAGCGCACTAGGTGCGAGGGATGGATTGTTTGATGACCCGGCGCCACTGCGCCCGGATACATTCGTGCTTTGTGATTCATTTGGTGCAAAGAAAATATCTATTGGCACAAAAACCGTTATGGTCGGTACACCGATTCTCTATTTCCGGGCAAATACTTCCAGTAAAAATATGTCTGATGCGGATTTTGATAAGCGGATTTATAGCTGGAATAATAATCTGCCTATCATTAGTTTAGGAAGGTTAAAAGATAGAAAGCAGCATCCCATCTGGGATAGCGTGTTCTTTTACGACTATATTACCGACCCGAAGGTAACGGCGATAGATTGGCCATACAGGCCTGACTCATACATACTAATATCCGCTGGGGTGGACGGCCTGTACGGCACAAACGACGATATTTGCAATTTTTGAAGCTAAGCTTCGCGGCTTAAAAAGCTCTATGAGTCGATGAACAATGAACAATAGACAAAAAACAAAAATTGGTTTTACGCTTGTCGAGATGGTGGTTGTTATCGCGATAGTCGCGGTACTGGCGACAATGGTGATAGGTATCGCTGCGCACATCGACAGCAAGAAAGACCAGAAGCGGGCCAGAAGGACCATTGTGCTGCTGAGTACAGCCCTTGGGCAATTTCACGATTATGGCTTTAGCTACAAACATCATGATTACACCGCATTTACTTTTCCGCTGGATTGCAACGATTTCGATGCGGTTAAGATTGCAGAGACGCTGGAAGGTGCGCTGGGGGCAGACGATGTGCAAATTAGCGGTGCTCACAACCCTGATTATTCGGGGAACGAGGTGATGTATTTGCTGCTGAGTATGGTTCCCGCGAGCCGAGCGACCTTGGAGAAAATCGACAAAAAGCTAATAGTTTCAAGTGGTGCGACAATCACAATCGGCGAAAGAGAATATCCATTGCTTATAGTAATGGACCCGTGGGATAAAGCGCTTCGGTACGACTACTATGATGAAGACACTCTCGACCCTGCTGATGCGAGGACTTTTCCTCTAATTACCTCGGCTGGGCCGGACAGGTTGTTCGGGACCGATGATGATATAACGAACAGATAATAAGGACAGAAGACCCGGCTTCGCCTAAGGGCTACGCCGGGCAGGCAGAGGACAGAAGACAGAAGACAGAGGACAGAGGACAGAAGGCAGAAGGCAGAAGACAGAAGACAGTGAACAATGAACACAAAGCACAAACAATCCGGTGTTACGCTGATGGAGATGACGGTTGTCGTCGCGGCAGTCGCTCTGCTTGCGGTGCTGGGTCTGCCGGCTATTAGTGCATTTGTTAACTCGCTTGTGTCGTCGGGGCCGACAAAGGCTATGATAAGTGCAGCTCTTTCGAGCGCACGCGCTATCGCAGCAAAAGAGCATCGCTATGCCGGCATAAGATTCCAAAAGGCCTACGACCCAAAGGGTCCGCTCGAAGCACCTCAATATATGGTCTTTATCGTGCACGACTTTGACAAGACAGGTCTGGAGAATGGCTTTAGAGCGGTCGAAGGTCTTGAGCCAATAAAGCTGCCTGAGGCAGTTGGTGTGATGGATTTGAGATATAGAACTAATTCAAGCGCTAAATACTCAGGAGATGCTCCTATTGTAGAAGATGATGATATAGATGAACCTAACGAGTTGAGAGATACAACAACTTTTTCAATAATCTTTTCGCCGTCCGGTAAATTGGTAGTACACGATGTGAGAGTAAGAAACAGAGATGGTAAAACAAATAGTAAAGATGATATTTTTAATACAAAGCCTAATGTCGAAGATGAAAAAATTGCAATGTTTTATCAGGATGATTATACAAATTTGGGCTTGGGGCAGGAAGCAAGCCGAAATAGTTTTATTATCTATGAACGAGACAAATTCAGGGCGGCTTTCGAAAAAGGCCGGGCCTGGACGGATTATCTGCAAAATCTCGACGCAATCTACATAAATCCGTACATCGGAACAATTATAGAAAAGTAAGTTAATAATCTTTTAACAATGAACAACGAACAATGAACTCAGAACTGAAAAAAACAGGTTTTTCACTCGCTGAGGTGCTGCTGGCTATAGGCACGCTGGCTGTGGGAGTGCTTTTTGTAGCGGGGGTGTTTCCCGTGGGTATCCACCTTACGACAGTTGCTATCGAGCGAACGATCGCGGCGATAGCGGCGGACGAGGCCTTTGCAAAGATAAAACTCTATAACTTTGTTGGCGGTGTCGACTTAGGTGAGTTGAAAAAAGACCAACTCAAGGATTTTAATGATGTGTTGGAAACAGGAGTCGAAATTGACCCTTGTGAATTCACGTATCCATCGACCGATGCGCCAGTGGAACAAAAGCATTATTACTGGACTGCTCTTTGCAGAGACACGAATAGTCCGAGTGGTCGGCTTGTGCAGGTAACAGTGTTTGTGTGCAGAAAGGTAAGCCCGAACCTCAAATACTGGGACCGAGATACAGACGACAAACTGAGGGAGGTTGCTTATCCAGTGCCTGTCAAAGTTAAAGTCTCGCAGCCCGGCAATTCCAACGAGCTTTTGATAGGAGATTTCAATCCTCCTCCTGATGACCAGGTTGATGAGAAAGCATTTGTAAACGATGGATATACGATTGTTGATGATACGACCGGCCGGTTATATAGAGTACTGGAGCGGTATGCATCGCCGAGGGATAATACGATTTTGCTTGACAGGAATTGGGAAGGCGACTCAGAGGGAAATGTCTGGGTAGTTCCGCCGCCGGTTACCGGCGGCAGAGGGCCGTGTATAGGTGTGTATCAAAAGGTAATAAGGTTTTAACAAGTGCCTAAAGTGAGCTAAGGTACCTAAAGTGTCTAAAGTGAAAAAAATAATTGATTTGGTGTCTTTGTGCCTTGGCGGCAGGAAAAAAATGAAAAAGGCCTTTACGTTAATTGAGCTTGTGGTTGCTGTGGCGCTATTGGCTATGATGATATCGTTTGCAAGCTTGATTTTCGATATGAGTATAGATACTCATCGCACGGCAATGGCCAGCGCTGAGATTATGCAGAAGCTCCAAGCCATTACAGGGCAGTTAAATGCCGACTTCAAAGGGATGAAAATAAGCCCGATGGGCAAGGTTTCATTTGTTACTGTCGGCCAGATAAGGTCGGATTCGATTGTATTTTTTGCGAACGGAGATTTTCAATCTGCATCGCAATACGATGACAAGACAGTTGCCGGAAATACCGCAATTATATTTTATGGCCTAGCGGATGCGAATGCCACTGACCCGATGGAAAAGGTGTTAATCAGAAGACAGACGATACTGACTTCAGACACCACCTTAAATGAGGATTTCGATATTGAGGGGCAAACTGAATACTACAAGGATTCTTCTCTGTCGCAATTAGCTGTGGATGAGGATTTCATCGACAGGATGAGGATGATGGAGGTGTGGAAATTAGACGTAACTGAGCCGAATGATTTGGTAACCTATATGGCTGAAGGTGTTGATGATTTTACGATACAGTACGTAGGAGAGGACGAGTCAGACAAAGACTTTAACAAGTGGCGGCCGATAGATGATGATATCTATGAAAGCTGGACAGGGGAGTTTACACCCAAGGCCTTCAAGTTTACATTTACGCTGTATGATTCCAAAGGTATTTTGAAAGAGGGAAAGACCTTTACGCATATTGTGTATCTGGGAGATTAGTTTTTGAGTTTGTAGTTCATTGTTCATAGTGAATAGTTCATAGAAAATAAGATACGAGATACAAAATGCGATATGTCAAGTACAACATACGAAATGCAAAAAACGGGCCACGAGTCACGAGCTACGAGTTACGAATGAATGATGGCTCGGCGCTTATACTGACGGTAGTCCTGACCAGTCTGCTGGCGATGGTAGGCGTATTGTTCGTTATGATGGCGCGGGTCAATCAAATAGCGACCTCAGGTATATCCGAAAGCAGGGAGCTCGATGCAGCAATAGAGACGGTCATAGCAAAGATATCGGAGGAATTGGTCCTGGATGTACCCGGCGTCAGCGCGACAAACCCAGACTACTACGACTATCCCGATGCTAACAACGCCTGGCTGGCAAGCCTCGAGCCGTATCGGGATGGCACTGTCTACAAGTGGCGGCAGATAAGCGATATTACAGGATACTTTCCGGACCCTTGCGTAAAAGATGTCCCTGCAGTCATTATAGGTGAGCACGACGAAATAACCAAGTTGGCTGATGCCGATGGCGACGGTGTAGCGGATTCAAAATGGATTGAACTTGATGATATTACCTCCAGTAAAGGCAAGCCAATTTATGCAGCCATCAGAATCGTCGACAACGGGGGGATGATAAATGTCAACACTGCCTACAAATTTGACCCGGATGTTGGTCCCGCAGATGCAAACCTGATTGACGGCTCAAGTCAGATGCAAATAAATTTGGCGGCGCTGGCCGAAAGAGGGGCAAATGGTTCTCCTGCGACAGCAGCGGATAAATTGCAGGCTGAGCGATGTGGGACCGAGCCGCCTGATTTATCATTATATGAGCAAAACGTTGTGTGGCGTTATGGCAGTCCCAGCGGGGCATATACGCCTTTTGATATCGGTGATGAACTGAAGTTACGGAACCGATACATAATTAGCAAAACGCCAATTGATACTCGAATCAGTGACCTTTGGGAAAGGGTGTTTGACTGGAAACCTTACGTGCCCCGTAACGAAAAGTACCATTCTATTACCGAGCCCAACGATTGGTTTTGGTATGTCAATAATAGCTCTCCAGACACCAATAGTTATAACTATCGACACATTGCTACCGCCTACAATATGGACCGGATTATTAGGCCGGATGGCGGTAGAATGCTGAATATCAACCACGATGACCCTAATGTTAATGTTATATATAACGCAATAAGGGCAGGACTTATTGATGGCGGAATAACTGACCCTAATAGCCCGGCAGCGCAGATAACTGTCAACCTGATTGACTTTCGCGATAACGACTCAAACGTGATTTCCATTAATGTAGGCGGTAGTACATATTACGGTTTTGAGCGGCCGTGTATTTATATATCTGAGCTGGCCCACAGATTTGTGGAAGTCTTTCCTCCCGGCGGCCCTATTGGTGCGTCGACGGTCTATAGATCTTATGCGATAGAGCTTTACAAGTATCCCGGAGATAAAGAGCCCAACGGCAACGACTGGCGGCTGGTGATTGGTGAGGCTCCTGGCGGCCCTATTGGTGCCCCTATTTTTGGCGAGAGGGAGTATGATATTGATTGGTTGGGTACAGACTTTCATGTAATACGATTTCAAGACCCACTTGCACTTCTGGTTGTTGTTGATGGTGATGCGCAAGAACCGGATTTTGAACGTTTTACTGAAATTTTTGAGCCTGGCGACTTTATAGAGCTGCGGCGTCGTGTCCGTGCCGATGATGGTAGTGATATTTGGATTGCTGTTGATTCTGTGGTAGCGTCCCCCGGGCTGCCTGCTGATGGCAACCCACACAGTATTCAGAGGGATATTACGCTGCATAAGTGTATAAGGCGTTTGTGGTCGCTTCCACTGGGTGGCCAAACTCTGGGCAGTGGTAATAACTTCCAATATGCTGAATCGCCTGACGTTTATATCCCGGCTCATCCTGCAAATGAGGATTTTACAAATGTCGGCGAAATAGGAATGATTTTCCGCAAAGGCGCCTATTATTATGAAAGGGGGGAGCGCTTTGGCAGGATTGGATATGGCATCAATAAGACAGAGGATGAAGTGCGCGTTGATTTGGCTAAGCCGTATTACCAAAACCTGTTTCAGTATGTAACCGTTTTAGACCCGTATAATTTCTATCCGGGTGACGCTAATTATGTCAGTGAAACGAGGATTAAGGGCAGAATAAATATCAATACCGCTCCGTGGTACGTGATAGCACAACTACCCTGGATTTCGCAGAGAAAAAATCAACCAGTCAACTATGAACTCGCACAGGCGATAGTCGCATATCGAGATAATACAGTAGAAGGTTTTAGAAGTATCGGGGAACTAAATAATGTTGCTGAAATGTATTACTATGTCGATGGTAATGACCAGCCTGGTTTTCCTGATTTGACACCTGTAACACCCTTTGAACCAGGCGATGGTGCGATAGATGATTTTGAAGAGCGGGACATTATTTTTGCACGGATAAGCAATCTCGTTACCGTACGCAGTGACGTCTTTACCGCTTATATTTTAGTTCGTATCGGCTCTGACGGCCCGCAGAAAAGGGTTATAGCGATACTTGACAGAAGCGATGTTTACTCGCCAACTAATAGGGTGAAGATTGTAGCGGTGCACCCCGTTGCCGACCCGAGGTAAGCTATTATGTGGGCGGGGCTTAAAGAGCCCCAAAATTTGTGTTTTTTTCCTTGACGTAGCGGCCAAAAGATGCTATAATGCTGTTCTGGCAATGGGGAGGAGAGAAAGAGCTCACGGATTTTGTGTCTTTAACTATGCGCATTTTGCCCGCTCGTGCTACGTAGCGAAGCTACTTCGCAGAGGAGCATTGGTTGTGCAGTTCTGAGTAACTGCCGCCTGCTTGGCAGAAAAAGAGAGATGAGGAAGTCGGTAATAACCTGTGCATTGGTGTTGTTGGTTTGCCTTGGGCTGACCTCATCTGCCCAGGCTACAATCGTAGATGCCAATGATAAGTGGGGGATTAAGCTGGATGCAGATGAATCATACACAGGCATCGTGCATTATGCTTTGGGAAGTGTCGTCTTCACTCAAGCGCCCGTACAGACATCCGATTATCAAGAGGGTGGTTTGTGGGCGAGTGTCGGTTGGGAGACGGTACTATTGGACGCGAATGATATGGTTGTTGCTGAGAACGGCAAAAAGGCCTGTATGTATGGACCACGGATTACCAATACCACAGGCCTAGACGTGGCTAATTGGTTCATCTATTGGCTCTATTATGCGTGGAACGATGAGGCTGAGGGGTTTGACCCGAATTGGCCTGTATATATAGACACAGCTGTTTTCGATGGTCCGATTGGCTCGACTCCGACTGACTATTGGGGCTGGCGAGGCATACCCGGCAACCCAGATAGTTGGGAGTATCGGGATGAGCCATTCTATAAAGATGATCCTGCCTACGAGGAGGACTTCTTCACCAATCCGGTTCCGGAGCCGGTGACGATTTGTCTTCTCGGCCTTGGTTCAGCGTTTTTAAGAAGAAGGCGCTCAACCCTAATGGGAACATAGCCATCCACTGTGCTGACTATGTGGCTAAGACTTAATAAGTTCCAGCAATTCTGTGTGCACTTTTTTATTAGCTGCGATTAGCTGTAATTGCCGGCCTTCGTAGCTGTCCAAATCGACAGGAAAGATTTTTTTCCCCTGCCAATCGCTGACAACGGCGCCGGCGGCCTCGGCAATGACCGTCCCTGCTGCTATGTCCCACAGCTTCTGAGAGGAGCCGATAGTGCCAATGAAGCTGCCCTTCGCAACGTATGCGATTTGCAGCGCTATTGAGCCTAAGCTGCGGAATCTTGTCCGACACATAACTTCCTGAATCCAGCCGGGCAACTCTTTTTCGAAACTGCTGTCTATGCCGATACTCGAAAACTTATTCATAGTATCTTCACTGGCGGTTATTCGTCTGTTGTTGAGCTGGGCTTCGTTGCCTTTTATGGCTGTGAACATCGAGTCCGTGGCAGGCTCAAAAATCGCGCCTACGATGGGCTCATCTTTGTAGCAGGCGGCGATGCTAACACAAAAGACAAGTATTTTGTGCGCGAAATTATTGGTTCCGTCTATCGGGTCTATGATCCACCAGATAGGCTCGGCTGACCGCGGGGGCTGTTTGAACATTTTGCCTTCGCTGCCTTCTTCTGCAATAAAGCCGTGGTCGGGATACGTTTCCTTGATTCGGTCAACGATTATCTGCTGGCACTGTGCATCGGCCTGGGTCACCAGCTCATTATTATTCTTTACCGAGACTTTCAAGAAGTCGAGCTCTTCCATTGCCCGCTGCCCGGCCAGGCGCGCTGCGACAATCGCTGTCTCTAACATTTGTCTCAAATCCAGCTGTTCTAATGCCATTTGGTGTCTCCTGTATCCGGCCTTGACATAATTCCAACGTTTTCCTATTCTAATCTACATATGCGAACAAGCCAACAGTTAAATAGACTTAAAATTATCCGGCGTGCATCATCCCGTCAGCGAATCACAGCGGGTATTATTTGCGCGGCGATAAGCGTGTGCTTTGTGTTCGTTTGGCTGTCTGCGCACGATAAAATCGGCATTAGCTTGTGGCCGTCATACTGTGGCTTCAAGCAGAGGTATAATCTGCCGTGCCCGACTTGTGGAGTGACAGCCGCAGGGTTTGCGTTTGCCCGTGGCGAAATCTTCCAGGCGTTCTATATCCAGCCGGCTGCTGCGTTGCTCTGCTGTGTGCTAATATTTTCGGCGATTTTGGCCTTTCTTACATCGGTTTTTGGGTTGAGTTTTCGATTTGTCGAGCGGTTTTTTGCTGAGGTCAGATTAAGATACATAATTTTAGCAATTGTAATCATTATCGCAGCCGGCTGGGCCGTGACACTGGCAAGAGCGCTTGCGGGTGATTATTGGTAGTCGGCAAGCCAAGATCAGCGTAAGATTCAATATATCGGATTAGGGATTATGAAGGTTATAGTTGCCCAGGAGTGCGGGTTCTGTCACGGCGTTAAAAACGCCATCAGTATGGCGGAAAAAATCCTTGCACAGGAGCGAGAGGTTTACAGCCTCGGGCCAATCATTCATAACAGGGATATGGTTGAGCAGCTGGCGAAAGCAGGTCTGAAAACGGTTGATGACATAAACGAGATTAAGTCCGGAACAATTCTTATCCGCTCACATGGAGCAGCACCTGAACAGATAGCAAAACTGAAAGCAAAGAGACTGAGAATTGCTGATGCGACCTGTGTATTAGTCAAAAGGCTCCAGGAAATAGCCAAGGAGCTTAGTGAGGACGGCTATAAGGTGGTGGTTATCGGCGACGAAGGCCATCCCGAGGTCCAGTCAGTAGTAGGCTGTGCAAAAGAAGTTATTGTGGTAGCGGGGGAGTCGGATTTGCATAAGTTGCCTGATAACAGCAGGTTAGGGATTGTCTGCCAGACCACACAAAGCCCCGAGCACTTTGGAAAAATGCTCGGAGCGATAGGAAAGCAAAACTTCAGCGAACTGAAGGTAATCAATACCCTGTGCAGAGAGGCGGTAAAAAGGCAGGCCTCGGCAGTGGAATTGTGCAGGCGTGTGGATATAATGTTCGTGCTGGGTGGGTTGGATAGTGCCAATACACGCAAGCTGGCCGAGCTTTGCAAAAAATACAACAATCAAACGTTTCATTTGCAAAACTGGAAAGAATTTGATAAAAGAATGGTTTTCGGCAAAAAAGTGGCTGGCGTTACAGCCGGTGCGTCGACACCTGAATGGGTAATAGATGAGTTTGTGAAAAATCTGCGGGCCATTAACGTCGGCGGCAATATTGAAGAGGAAGATGCAAAGCCCTGCTGAAATCAAGGTCGCAATCAGGTGCGAATCGAAGGTGCATTGGCTGCGTAGGTCAATGTGTTTTTATAATTAACAGCAGGGAATTTAGACTCGTGCGGTGTGGCACGAGGACCTGCGCGCGTAAGTGCGGGACGTCAGCAGGTCAGATAAGAAAAGCCCGCGTAGGAATTTGGTGTTATGGTAGATAAGAATATTGTTAACAAATTGGGTTTGTCGGAGCAAGAGCTTGACAAGCAGGTCGATGAGATATTCGGCGAGAAAGAAACCGAATATCTGGAGGAAGCTCTGCAAAACAAGGTCGATGCGCATCTGCCTGGGACTATTCTTAAAGGCAGAATTGTGTCGCAAATAGGCAGTGACGTTATTGTTGAGGTCGGTCTTAAGAGCGAGGGGGTTGTCGATGCCGGTGAGTTTAACAGGACTGACGAGGTAGAACCAGGCAAAGAGATCGAGGTTTTAATTGAAGACAGCGATGCCGGCGGTGGCCTTATATTACTGAGCAAGCGCAAAGCGGACCGAATCAGGGGCTGGGAAAAAATCATCGAGACGAAAAAAGAAGGTGATATTGTTGAAGGTAAGGTAGTAAGGCGTATCAAGGGAGGGCTGCTGGTCGATATAGGCGTGCCGGTGTTTTTGCCGGCCTCGCAGGTGGATATCCGAAGGCCCGGGGACATAAGCAGATTCATCGGCAGGGATGTGGAGTGCAGGATTTTGAAGATCGATGTCGAAGGCAAAAACATTGTTGTCTCAAGGCGTAAAGTTATCGAGGAGCAGCGGCGCAGCAGTAAGGAAAAGATTCTGGCCGAAATTGAGGTCGGTCAGCTGCGAAAGGGGATTGTGAAAAACATCGCAGACTTCGGCGTTTTTGTGGATTTGGGCGGCCTCGATGGACTATTACATATTTCCGATTTGAGCTGGGGTAGGGTGTCACATCCGTCAGAAGTGGTTGAGCTTGACCAAGAGCTCGAGTGTGTAGTTGTCGGCGTCGATAAGGAAAACGAAAAGATTTCACTGGGGCTGAAACAAAAAACACCCAGTCCGTGGGAAAACGTGGAAGAAAATTATCAGGTCGGAGCGAGAGTAAAAGGAAAAGTTGTAAACGTGATGAACTATGGGGTATTCGTCAGGCTCGAAGACGGCATCGAAGGTCTGGTGCATATCAGTGAGATGAGCTGGACCAGGCGTCTCAATCATCCGGGGGAGATGCTGCAGGTGGGTGATGAAATTGAAGTGGTGGTACTGAATGTCAACAGGGCAAAACAGGAAATCTCGCTGGGCCTCAAACAGACCGAAGTAAATCCTTGGGCAGTGGCTTCTCAGAAGTACCCTCAGGGGACGATTGTTACAGCAAAGGTGCGAAGTGTGACAAACTTCGGCGTGTTTGTGGAGATAGAAGAAGGTATCGACGGGATGATACACATTTCGGACATGAGCTGGACAAGGAAATATGGTCATCCCAGCGAGGCGGTGCGAAAAGACGAAGAAATAAAGTGCGTTGTTATGGAAGTTGATGGGGAAAGACGGCGGATTTCTCTGGGGATAAAGCAATTGACAGAGGACCCCTGGGCTCGTGCGATACCT
>SDBU01004866.1_pt1 | contig 16277 bp, 27 predicted proteins | sample 2277071 | NCBI WGS metagenome assembly SDBU01 (sample SAMN10397929, study PRJNA504765) | marine sediment metagenome | isolation source: marine sediment core GS08_GC12, 126 cmbsf | place: Arctic Ocean: Gakkel Ridge, Loki's castle | collected 2008
GTCATGTGCCCATCTACATAACTGAGAACATGGTGGGGCACAAATTGGGGGAGTTCGCTCCGACTCGGACCTACCGAGGGCATACCTATAGAGAGAAGAAGACCAGGGTTAGGAAGTAGTAGCGATGGAAAGCACAGTTTTTGAAGTTAGAGCAATCGTCAAATACGTGCCTATGTCTCCGCGTAAGGTGCGCCTCGTAGTAAATCAGGTGCGAGGCCTGGCGGTGGACGAGGCTTTGGCCATCCTCAAGTTCACCCACAAGGCAGCGGCCAAGCCGGTGGCTAAGCTTATCAAGTCGGCTATTGCCAACGCCGAAGAGAACTATGGGCTGTCCAGGGAGGATCTATACGTCTCCCAGATATTCGCCGACGTCGGCCCTACCCACAAGCGGTGGAAGGCCGGGGCCAGGGGGAGGGTCAAGCCCAGATTGAAGCGCTCATCTCACATCACTGTTGTCCTTGAGGAGATGGAAGTTAAAAGTTAGACGTTGGACGTTAGACGTTGGAAGTTGGAGGATGGAAGGACCACTGACCACCTGACCACCCGACCAACTGAAGGGAGGATCAATTGGGGCGTAAAGTACATCCCCTGGGTTTTAGGTTGGGGATAATCAAAGATTGGCAAGCGCGATGGTTTGCTACTGGAGAGGAGTACGCCGACCTCTTGCAGGAGGACCTGAAGATCCGCCAGTTGATACGTGAAAAGATGGCACAGGCTGGCATCTCCAAAATCGAGATCGAGCGTTTCCCCAAGCGGGTCAGCCTTACCATTTGGACGGCCAAGCCGGGCATCATCATCGGACGCAAAGGGGTAAACGTCAGGGCCTTGCGTCAGGATTTGGAGGCATTATCCAATAAGAATGTGCGCATTGATGTCCAGGAGGTCGAGCGGCCCGAATTGGATGCCTATCTCGTGGCCGAGAACATAGCTTCCCAGTTGCAGCGCCGGATTTCCCACAACCGCGCGATGAAAAGATCAGCAACTCAGACTATGCGCATGGGTGCTGAGGGCATCAAAATCAGTTGCAGTGGTCGCTTGACCGGAGCTGAGATGGCCCGCCGGGCGTGGGTGATGGAGGGACGGGTGCCCCGCAGCACCCTACGAGCCGATATTGATTATGGCTTTGCTGAAGCTCGGACTACTTATGGCCTCATCGGCATCAAGGTCTGGATTTACAAGGGCGAGGTTTTGCCCGAGGTGGCGGAAGCAGCAGCCAGTTGAACCCGGTTTCGATCGCCGAGGTCTCTGACCGAGGCGGGGGGCTCGGTCGGAGACCTTCGCCCAGCGCAGAATTGTCAGTGGAGAATGAATCATCATGTTGATGCCTAAGAGAGTCAAGTATCGCAAACAGATGCGGGGTCGAATGAAAGGCCGGGCCTCACGGGGGGCTACGGTGGCCTTTGGCGACTATGGCCTTCAGGCTTTGGAGCCCTGCTGGATGACCAGCCGTCAGATTGAGGCTGCCCGAAGGGCCATCGTCCGTCATGTCAAGCGCCGAGCGAAGGTATGGATAAGGGTCTTTCCCGATAAGCCCGTCACTAAAAGGGCTGCCGAAACGCGAATGGGCAAGGGTAAAGGCGCCGTGGATCATTGGGTGGCGGTGGTTAAGCCAGGCCGAATCATCATAGAGATAGCTGGCGTTGATGAGGATGTGGCCCGAGAAGCCATGCGCTTGGCCTCCCATAAGTTGCCTATCAAGACCCAGTTTGTGGGTCGGCTGGAAATCTAGCAAGAAGCGATGTTAGCTGGTCTGGAAATTGGACACTGAATACTGGAAACTGAACACTGAAAGCAGGGGGTCTGATGGAGGCGCGTGAGATTCGAGCTATGGCTACAGAGGAGATTCAGCGCAAGCTGGGCGACACTCAGGAGGAGCTTTTCAACCTGCGGTTCCAATGGTCAACCAGGCAACTGAAAGATACCAACCGCCTTATCCAGGTGCAGCGGGATATCGCTCGCCTGAAGACCATCTTGCGCGAAAGGGAGCTGGTCCAGTTTGGGGAGGGAGAGGATTAGCTATGAAGGTACGGCGTAAGAGATTGACCGGTCGCGTGACTAGTGATAAGATGGACAAGACTATCGTGGTTGAGGTCGAGAGGCTGCAGCGCCATCGTCTTTATGGCAAGGTACTGAAGAGGACTAAGAAGTACATGGCTCACGATGAGGAGAATGCATGTCGCATCGGCGACTTGGTGTGCATCGTTGAGTCGAGACCCTTGAGCCGCAGGAAGCATTGGGTCGTTGAAGAAATAATGGAGACTGGGAACTAATAACTTTTGCTCGGACTGGATCCCTTCGGCCATGCTCAGTACAAGCGTCAGATCCAGGCTAAAAGCGGGAGGCAACCGCAGGTTGCACGCAATCCCCTTAGAGCAATCTGATTGGTAACTAATAGCAACCAGCATCCGGAATTGGGGAGAATGGGATGATTCAGCAGGAATCCAGGCTGCGGATAGCCGATAACACCGGCGCCAAAGAGATACTGTGCATCAGGGTACTGGGTGGCTCGTCGCGTCGCTATGGGAGGGTAGGCGATGTCATCGTTGCTTCGGTCAAACAGGCCACTCCCATGAGCTCGGTCAAGAAAGGTGAGGTGGTGCGGGCAGTCATCGTGCGCACAGCCAAGGAGTATGGCCGCCCCGATGGTTCTTATATTCGATTTGACGAAAACGCAGCCGTGATCCTGGATGATCATCGGAACCCCAAAGGGACACGCATCTTCGGCCCCGTCGGTAGGGAGCTTCGCGATAAAGGGTTCATGAAAATCGTCTCCCTGGCCCCAGAGGTATTATAGTGAGGAGATGGAAGAGATGATAAGGATAAAAAAGGGCGACACAGTGGAGGTCATCAGCGGCGACGACCGTTGGGTTAGGGGCACTGTCCATCGGCTTATTCCTAAGAAGGATCGGGTGGTTATTTCAGGCGTCAATCTCGTCAAGAAGCACCAAAGGCCCATGCCTACCGGCGGCCGCATGCAGACCCAGGCGGGCATTATCGAGTTCGAGGCCCCCATTCATCTATCCAACGTAATGCTGGTCTGTCCCCAGTGTGACCAGCGAACCAGGGTCGCCTTTGAATTCCGAGAGGGTGGCGGGAAGGTGCGCGTTTGCAAGAAGTGCGACGCCGTTATTGATTAGTTCATCGTAGCCATTCACCTGCTCTTGTTGGACGCTAGTCCAGCGGCGGCGAGCACCGGAACACTCACAGTTCATCTATAAGTTGGGGGAGCTAGTTGTGCCAAGGCTAAAAGATAGTTATCGTAACGAAGTCATTCCTGCTTTGATGAAAGAATTTGGCTATCGCAACGTGATGGAGGTGCCGCGCCTGGAAAAGATCGTGGTCAACGTGGGCGTAGGCGAAGCTTTGCAGAACGCTAAGGCTTTGGATCACACTGTCCAGGACATCACTACCATCACCGGCCAGCAGCCTATCGTGACCAGAGCCAAGAAGTCCATCGCTGGCTTCAAACTGCGCGAGGGGATGACGGTTGGTGTTAAGGTCACTCTGCGGGGCAACCGGATGTACGATTTCCTGGATCGCTTGTGCAATGTTGCCCTGCCTCGCCGGCGCGATTTCCGCGGCATCTCACCCGACTCCTTCGATGGCCGAGGCAACTACACTTTGGGCCTTCGGGAGCAGCTTGTATGGCCGGAGATAGATTACGACTCCATTGACAAGGTGCGAGGCATGGAGATAAGCATCGTCACCACAGCCAAGACCGACGAAGAGGGGCGGCACTTGTTGCAACTACTGGGGATGCCGTTCGCAAGACGGTGAGCCAGACTTCGACAAGCTCAGTCGAACGATCAGGAGGGGATAGTGGCTAAAAAGTGCATGATGATACGAGAGAAGCGTAGAAAGTACAAAGTGCGGGTGCGTAATCGCTGCCAGCGGTGTGGCCGTCCCCGGGGCTATATCCGTCGTTTCAAGCTCTGTCGCATCTGTTTCCGCAAGCTTGCCCTGGAAGGTAAAATCCCAGGGGTAGTCAAAGCCAGTTGGTGAAATTTGAAGTTTTGTAGGAGTCCGATCAATGACCATGACCGATCCCATCGCCGACATGTTGACCCGCACCAGGAATGCCATTATGGTTGGCCACAGCTATGTGGTCGTTCCCGGCTCAAAGATGAAGTTGGCTATCGCCAAAATCCTGAGGGATGAAGGCTTCATCGAAAACTACAATGTTACCAAGGATCGCCCCCAGCCCATGATCAGAATCTGGTTGAAATATGCAGGGGATAAAAAAGACAGGCGATCTGCAATCACTGGCTTGAAGCGGGTTAGCAAGCCAGGGCGTCGAGTCTACGCTGGGAAGAAGGACATCCCTTGGGTGCTCAGCGGCATGGGCATTGCTGTCCTGTCCACATCCAGGGGGATCATGACGGGCAAGAAAGCCCGCCGTCTTGGCATCGGTGGCGAAGTGCTGTGCCATATTTGGTAGCTCTAGTGGATATTTGTGATGGGCGCGGGAAGTTCTCCTCCACGGTCTCCTGACCGAGCCCATTCGCCTGGGTCAGGAGACCTTCGGCGAACGATGAGATAGGTTCTAGCCTAGTTGGGAGGTATTTAGGTGTCACGCATAGGTCGCATGCCTATTCCCATTCCGAAAGGTGTGCAGGTAGATATAAAGGGCAGCCACGTAACGGTGAAGGGGCCCAAAGGTGAATTGAGCCGCTCCTTCAACCCAGATATGACGATAGTCCTCCAGGATGGCCAGGTCGTGGTGACTCGTCCCACAGACAACCGGCAGCATCGGGCTTTACATGGGTTGACGCGAGCCCTGCTGGCTAACATGGTGGCCGGGGTTACTGAGGGGTATCGCAAGGATATGGAGATCCGCGGAGTCGGCTATCGGGCTGAGATGCGAGGCGATAACCTCGTTTTGCACGTTGGCTTTTCCCACCTTGTAGAGATGACACCGCCTTCGGGCGTAACCTTTGGCATCGAGAGCCGCGGCAAGACCATCTTTGTCGAAGGGATTGATAAGGAGCTAGTCGGCGAGATGGCAGCCAGGGTCAGGCGAGTTCGCCCTCCCGAACCTTACAAAGGCAAGGGCATCCGCTATGTGGGCGAGTACGTGCGCCAGAAGGCTGGCAAAGCGGGCAAGGTAGCAGGAGCTTAAAACCCTTAGAAGGGACGAATTGACGATGAGTAAGCGAGCCGAATTGGCGCGCCAACGGCGACACCGACGGGTGCGGAAAAAAGTAGCGGGTACCGTTGAACGCCCCCGTTTGAATGTCTTCAGAAGTATAAAGCACATCTATGCCCAAGTCATTGATGATGACCAGGGACATACCGTGGCGGCAGCTTCCACTCTTGATCCTGAGCTGCGAGGGACACTGAATGGTCTTACCAAGACCGAGCAAGCCGAGTCGGTAGGCAAGCTTCTAGGCGAGCGTGCCCTGGCGCAGGGCGTGAAGCAGGTGGTCTTCGACAGAGGTGGCTACAAGTATCACGGGCGGGTGAAGGCTCTGGCCGAGGGCTCGCGTGAGGCCGGACTGGAGTTTTAGGAGTTGGAGATTGGAAGTTGGAAGTTTGATTGCAGGGGTCCGAACTCTAGCGTCCAACGTCTAACTTCTAGCTTCTAACTTCCAGAATGAGGAGGATGGATGGCAAGGAGAGATTCCCGGGAGAGGGACGAGTTGGATGAGCGTGTGGTGCACATCGCACGCACAGCCAAGGTGGTCAAGGGTGGCCGGCGCTTTGCCTTCCGCGCCATTGTCGTGGTAGGCGATAATCAGGGCAGCGTGGGTGTTGGGATAGGCAAGGCTCGCGGGGTGCCCGATGCTATTCACAAGGGAGCAGAGCAGGCCAGGAAGAACATGAGGAAAGTCCACCTGCTGGGTACGACTATTCCTCACGAAGTGATAGCCAAATTCAGCGCGGCCAGGGTACTTTTGAAGCCAGCCTCGCCGGGCACGGGCGTCATCGCTGGTGGGGGAGTGCGGGCAGTGGTGGAGGCGGCGGGCATCCGCGATATCCTGTCCAAGTCTCTGGGCAGCTCCAACGTCCTCAACGTTGTCAAGGCTACCCTAAAGGGGCTGTCTCAGTTGAAGGACATTGAGGAAGAAGCCAGGCTCCGGGGTAAACCTGTAGCAGAGTTGATGCCCTTCTGGGCGAGGGAGCGGACCGGTGGCTGACAAGCAGACCAAAAAGAAGGCCAAGGGCCGAAGGAAAAAGAAAAAGACGACTCTGCGTATCAAGTGGGTCAAGAGCAGCATCGGCTATTCCCAGCGGCAGAAGGCGACCATTAAGTCCCTGGGCTTCAAGCGGTTGGGGGACACGGTGGAGTGGAAAGACGACCCGGTGACCAGAGGGATGGTCCATAAAGTGAGGCACCTGGTCGAGGTTGAAGAATTGGGTACTGGAGATTAGCTATTGTTGCGGGGGTTATGATGAAGCTACACGAGTTGCGTCCCGCTAAGGGAGCCAAGAAGAATAGGAAGCGAGTGGGGCGCGGGATCGCTGCTGGCCAGGGCAAAACCGCTGGCCGGGGCACCAAGGGGCAGAATGCCCGCTCTGGCGGGGGGGTGCGCCCGTATTTCGAGGGCGGCCAGTTGCCCCTGGTGCGGCGCTTGCCTCACAAGCGAGGCTTCACCAATATCTTCAAGGTGTACTACACTCCGGTCAACCTCGACCGGTTGGACGAGTTCGCCGCAGGAGACGAGGTCAGCCCGGCTGCCCTGGCCGAGGCAGGCATCATCAAATCGCCGCGCGAGCCAGTGGTCATTTTGGGGCGCGGTGAGTTGGATCGGCCCCTTACTGTCAAGGCCCATCGTTTCTCGGCCAGCGCCCGAGAGAAGATCCTGGGGGCTGATGGCGCGGTGGAAGTGGTGCCGCTTCGATGACCGGTGATCGTCCGAAGTATCAAGTCATGGGTGAGAGGTTTACCGAAGTTCGTGTTTGGGTGAATAATTCGCATTATACGAACTTTAAGTTCGCATATAACACGTTGTCTGTCATCCGTAGATTGGAGGTATGAGATGAGAATTTATATAACTCACTGTTCAGCCAAAAAGGACAACTCATTAAAAAATAGTGGGAAGAAAGCGACTCCAGACAAGTTATACACAGCAACCCCAACTCAACGTTTTATGAGCAGATGCAAAGAGAAGAAGGTCAATTGGGCTATTTTTTCAGATTTATACGGTGTTTGGTTTCCTGACATAGAACACGAGTGGTATGAGAAAGACCCTGATACAGTTACAGGGCAGGAATTTAGGAATCTCGCAAATGATTTTGATAGAAAACTCCAAAGCTATGATGAAATATGGTTTTATCACAACCCTGGGCGCTTTCATCCTTTGTATAAGAAATTATTACGAGAAACGAAGCTAAAAGATAAAGTAAAACGATTTACTCATATCAGAGAGATTGTATAGGGGTGAAGTAGTTCCCATATTGAAGCGTCACGGCGGAATGATACGCAATTGTTAAAAGAAGCCAACGGGGAGGTGATCTTAATGGATGAAACATTTAGGTGGTTTACAACGGTAGATCTGAGTAAATATGAAGATAAGTATGTTTCTATGGTGAATAAAGAAGTAGTATGCGCAGATGAAGACCCAGAGGTTGCATATATAGAGGCCAAGAAGAAATACCCAGATAAAGAAGTCGTGCTTTGGAAAGTTCCTCGTGGCGAAACCTTAGCGTGTCTGGACAGTTGTGAAAAGCGATTTGTCGGAACTAAAGCCGAAGGTTTCACGAATTTTGGAAGAGGAGGTGGCTATATGGCAAACCGAACCCTTGTGCTCGATGATCTGAAAGAGCGCACATTTGAAGAGGTGTTGCGGGAGGTCGTCGTTACTCGGCAGATGGACATTAGCTCATAAACATTAACTAAAGGAGGGAGAACGATGCAAAGTATTCTAGATCAAATTACCCAGTTAGTTGGGGCCTACATCCCCAACCTCATCGGGGCGCTGGCCATCCTGATTATCGGGTGGTTGGTTGCCCTGGTGGTGTCTGCCATCGTGCGTCGGGCGCTTCGTCGCACGACCCTGGACAACCGACTGGCTCGCTGGATCGTTGGGGAAGAAAAAGCCGAAGCCATCGAAGTGGAGCGGTGGATCGCCAAGGGGGTGTACTACCTAATCCTGCTCTTCGTGCTGGTCGCCTTCTTCCAGACCCTGGGCCTCACGATCATCACCGAGCCACTCAACCAGCTCCTGATCCAGGTGTTCCAGTACGCCCCACGGCTGCTGTGGGCAGGGCTCTGGCTGCTGATCGCCTGGATCGTGGCCAGCGCGCTGAAACTCGTTGTCTCGCGAGTGCTGAGCGCCGCCAAGATTGATGAGCGCCTCGGCAGCCTAGCCGGCCTCGAGGAAGAGGGGCGCGTTCCCCTGGCTCAAACACTCGGTGATGCCGTGTACTGGCTGGTCTTCCTGCTCTTTCTGCCAGTGGTGTTGGATGCCCTGGGCTTGGAAGGGCTCCTCGAACCGGTCCAGGGGATGACTAACAAAGTCCTCGGCTTCCTGCCCAACATCTTTGCTGCTGGCCTCATCCTGGTGGTCGGCTGGTTCATCGCCCGCATCGTGCAGCGGATTGTGACCAACCTGCTGGCCGCCATCGGCGCTGACCGGCTGAGCGAGCAGGTGGGACTGGCCACGGTTTTGGGGAAGCAGCGGTTATCCGGGCTGCTGGGCCTGGTGGTCTACGTCTTGATCCTCATCCCGGTGCTGATTGCCACCCTCAACGCCCTGGCACTGGAAGCCATCACTCGGCCGGCCGCCAATATGCTGAACACGATCCTGGGTGCGCTTCCGGCTATCTTTGCCGCCAGCCTGGTGGTGACGATTGCCTACGTGGTGGGGCGCGTGGTGGCCGGGTTGGTCACCAACCTGCTGACTGGCGCTGGCTTCAACGCCATCCTGGCCCGGCTGGGTTTGGGGAAGGAGCCTGCCGAAGGGGAGCGGACGCCCTCAGAAATCGTGGGATACCTGGTTCTGGTGGCGATCATGCTCTTTGCTGCCGTTGAGGCGTCCCGCCTCCTTGGCTTCGTGTTGTTGGCCGATCTGGTGACTCAGTTCACAGTCTTTGCCGGCCAGGTGATCTTGGGGCTGATCATCTTCGCCATTGGCCTCTACCTGGCTAATCTGGCCTCCAAGACAGTGTTGGCCAGCGGGGTGGCTCAAGCCGGGCTGCTGGCCCTGGCCGCGCGGGTCTCCATCCTGGTGCTGGCTGGCGCCATGGCCATGCGGCAGATGGGCCTGGCTAATGAGATCATCAATCTGGCCTTTGGTCTACTGCTGGGAGCCATCGCCGTGGCGGTGGCCCTGGCCTTCGGCCTGGGAGGGCGTGAAATCGCCGCACGCGAGCTAGAGGAATGGCTACAGTCAGTGAAGTCCAAGGAATCCTGAAGGTGAGGGGCTCGCGCATTCCCCTCTTCTGCAACAGGTTGATACGGCATAACGCTAGCTAACCGGCTGCGCCCAAATTGGCCGCTTCGCTGTGGGCAAAGGCGTATTGCCAGCGAAGTAGCCTTGTTGTCGAAGGGTACTTCGCTGGCGGACGACGCGGCCAACTTCGGTTAGCGCGGGAACGTTAGAGGAAATTGCGGCCCTGCGGCCTTTCGGTAACAGTTGTAGGAGGAGAGAAGCGATGGAAGTTACAATGAAAGCCATTGAAACGACGGGAGAGGAGGGCTCCGATGATACAAGCTGTCCGTAACGCCTTCAACCTGCCTGACCTGAGGCGCAGGATCTTGGTCACTCTTCTTATCTTAGTTGTATACCGCCTGGCTTCCCACGTTCCGGTGCCCAACGTGGACCCGGATAAACTGCGCGAGGTGTTTGCAGCCAGCCAGCTTTTGGGCCTGCTGGATATGTTCTCAGGCGGCGCCATGTCCAGCTTCTCAGTTATGGCTATGGGGGTCTACCCCTATATCACGGCTACCATCGTCATACAGCTCTTGCAGCCCATCATACCCGGATTGGAGAGGTTAGCTCAGGAGGGCGAGGCTGGGCGCAACAAGATGAATCAATATACCTATTACATGGCCATCCCTTTGTCGGCCCTGCAGGGCTATGCCCAGGCCACGATATTGCAGACCCAAGGTGTCATCACCAACTTTGGCCTCTCCGGGGCAACAATCTTGCCCACAATCGCTACTGTTCTTACCCTGAGCGCGGGCACGATGTTCGCCATCTGGCTGGGTGAGCTGATCACAGAGCAGGGTATAGGCAACGGTCTCTCCATCATCATCTTCGGCGGCATCGTGTCTCGTGTCCCACAGCGGGTGGGCGCCTTGCTGGTAGGTGACATGCGAGGCCTGATAGCCTTTCTCCTCATTATGGTTATTACAGTGGTGGTTATCGTCATTGTGCAGGAGGGACAGCGGCGCATCCCGGTCCAATACGGCAAGCGAGTGTTGGCCATGCGGGGCGGCCGATTGCGCATTGCCGGCGGTCAAAGCACCCACATCCCTTTGCGAGTCAATGCCGCGGGCATGATCCCGCTCATTTTTGCCCAGTCTATTCTGATGCTCCCTGGGGTGATTGCCTCCTACTTGGTCTCGGCGCAAAATCAATGGGTCTCCAGTATTGCCAATACTATCTACCAGACTTTCAGCGGGCAGGGCAATGTCTACTACATAATGTACTTCCTGATGGTTGTTGGCTTCACTTATTTCTACACCGATATGGTCTTCCAGCAGCAGAATCTCCCTGAGAACCTGAAGCGTCAGGGAGGGTTCATCCCCGGCATTCGCCCCGGCAAGCGCACTGCCGATTACTTAAACGGGGTTATGCGGCGCATCACTCTGGTGGGGGCTCTGTTCCTGGGCACGGTGGCCGTCCTGCCCTGGATAGTTGACGTGCTGGGGATCGTGGAGAACCCGGGGATGATGCTCATCACCAGTTCTGGCTTGCTCATCGTGGTTGGCGTGGTGTTGGATACCATGAAGCAATTGGAGGCGCAGCTCTTAATGCGCCACTACGAGGGCTTCATCAAGTAATGTCCCCAAGGAGGTTTTAGCAATGAAAGTTCAAGCATCGGTTAAGCGTCGCTGTTCTAAGTGCAAGATCGTCAAGCGGAAGGGCGTGCTTTACGTGATCTGTGAGAATCCCAAGCACAAGCAGCGGCAGGGGTAGCGTCGCTCGACGGCTCGACTGAGGGCTTCGACTGAGCTCGGCCGCAGTCCTCGCCGAAGTCAAGCTCATGATGAGGATAAAGGGAGGTAGAGGATGGCACGAATCGCTGGAATTGACTTGCCCCGCAACAAGAGGGTCGAGATCGGCTTGACCTACATTTACGGCATCGGGCGCTCGACCAGCAGGCAGATTCTGGATCAAATAGGGGTTGACTTCGACACGCGGGTCAAGGACCTGGCCGAGGCTGAGATCAGCCGATTGCGCCAGGTTATTAACGCCAATTATAGGGTTGAGGGCGATCTGCGGCGAGAGGTCAGCCAGAACATCAAGCGCCTGCAGGAAATCGGCTGTTATCGGGGGCTCCGCCACCGTTACAACTTGCCTGTGCACGGGCAGCGGACCAAGACCAACGCCCGCACCAAACGTGGCCCACGCAGGACGGTGCCCGGTCGCGGCAAAAGGCGCGGGATGAGGAAGAAGTAATCAATGATCAATGACCAATGACTAATGACTAATGACCAATGACTAATGGAGTAATTGGGATTTGGGATTTGGTCATTGGGATTTGAGTTTGGGGAGGAAGGATGGCGCAACGAAGGGGAAAGAAGAGGACAACTCGCCGTGTGCGCAAGAATGTCCCTCAAGGACAGGCTCACATTCACGCCACGTTCAACAACACGATCATCACTATGACCGATCGGCAGGGCAATGCCATTACCTGGGGGAGCGGGGGCACTGTGGGTTTCAAGGGATCGCGTAAGAGCACACCCTATGCGGCCCGCATGGCCGCTCAGCAAACGGCCAAACAGGCCATGGATCATGGCATGAGGGAGATAGATGTATTCGTTAAGGGGCCTGGGCCTGGCCGGGAGGCAGCCATTCGCGCTTTGCAAGCGGCGGGTCTCAAGGTGAAATCCATCACCGATGTTACCCCCATTCCTCACAATGGTTGTCGTCCACCCAAGAGACGAAGGATGTAGCCTTGTACTGAGCTCTGTCGAAGTAGACGAGGAGGTAAAATGGCCAGATATACCGGCCCTGTTTGTAAGTTGTGTCGGCGAGAAGGGGAGAAACTGTTTCTTAAAGGTGAAAGGTGTTTGACCGCCAAATGTGCTCTTGATAGGCGTTCCTATGCTCCTGGCATGCATGGCCGTGAGGGCCAGTTCCGCCGCAGACGCAAGTCAGAATTTGCCGTGCAGCTCCGCGAAAAGCAGAAGTTGCGTCGCATCTACGGCGTGTTGGAGAGACAGTTCCGACGCTATTTCCGAGAAGCCGTGAGGCGCAAGGGTCTGACGGGCGCCAATTTGCTGATCATTCTGGAAAGCAGGCTGGATAACGTCGTCTATCGGCTTGGGTTTGCCGATTCGCGGGCTCAGGCTCGCCAGTTGGTGTGCCATGGCCACTTCAATCGCAATGGGCGGAGGGCCGACATTCCCTCGATGCTGGTGGAGCCAGGAGACGTGATAGCGGTGCGCGAGCAGAGCAAGGAGAAGGCCTATTTCAGTGATAGGGCAAAGGAGCTGGAGCGCAAGGCTGTGCCAGACTGGATGAGCCTGGACGCTCTCAGCATGTCGGGGCGCATCCTGAATCTCCCTTTGCGGGAAGAGATAGCTCTGCCTTTGAACGAGCAGATGATTGTCGAGTACTACAGCCGCTAAAGTAGTGCTTGGCGCTGGCTTTATCCTCTTGGCGGGAGCGGGTTAGGCTAATGACAAATCAGGAAGGCAGTCCTTTGATAAGTATGGTTTTGCCCAAAGTCGAGTGTGAGACCAGCTCGAGAGGTTACGCGCGTTTCGTCATCGGCCCCATGGAGAGAGGCCATGGCATAACTATCGGCAATGCTTTGCGGCGCGTCCTCCTCTCGTCCACGGCTGGAGCAGCGATCACATCAATCAGGGTCAGCGATATCTACCACGAGTTCTCGACCATACCTCACGTCAAGGAAGACATGACCCAGTTGATTCTCAACGTGAAGCAAGTGCGGCTGAAGATTCACTCCGATGGTTCTGAGCCATCGCGCTTGCGCCTGGAGGTAGGGGGCGAGGGTGTGGTGACGGCGGGCGATCTGGAATGTCCCAGCGATGTAGAAATCATCAATCCTGACTTGTACTTGTTCACCGTGGACTCCGATGAGGCCGAGGTGGAAATAGAGCTGACGGTACAAAGAGGCAAGGGTTACTCGCCCGCTGAGGAACGGGACAAGTTGCCCATCGGAGAGATCCCCGTTGATGCCATCTTCAGCCCCGTCCGCAAGGTCGGTTACGAGGTGCAGCAGGCCCGCGTTGGTCAGATGACCAACTTCGATCGGCTTATCATGGAAATATGGACCGACGGTACCATTCAGCCTCAAGAGGCTTTGAGCGAGGCGGCAGAGGTTTTGGTGAAACACCTGCTGTTGGTGGCTGGTGTCGAGGAAGAGATCCCAGAAGAAGAGGCTGAGGAAGAAGGCATACCGGCCCACGTTTACGAGATGCTAATCGAGGATTTGGGTCTCAACGTGCGGGTTTATAACTGCCTCAAGCGGACGGGGATAACCAATGTGGGAGAGGTGCTGGAGAAGCTGGAAAAGGGCGAGGAAGAGATGATGGCTATCAGGAATTTCGGTCCCAAGTCGTTGTTTGAGTTAAAAGAGAAGTTGCAGGATATGGGCTTGCTCTGGACCGAGGAAGAGGAAGAAGAGGAATCCGAGGAGTGACATGAGACATCGGAAAGCAGGTCGCAAGCTAGGTCGCTCTAGCGGCCATCGCAAAGCTTTGTATAAAAATCTGATAACTGAACTGTTTCGCCATGAGCGGATAAAGACCACGGAGGCCAAAGCCAAGGCCATTCGGGGGAAGGCGGAGAAGCTGATCACTTTGGGTAAGCGCGGCGATTTGCACGCCCGTCGGCTGGCCTCCGCCAGGTTGAACGATCCGACCATCGTCACGAAACTCTTCGATGATCTGGCTCCTCGCTACGAAGAACGTCCTGGTGGCTACACTCGCATACTCAAGCTAGGGCGACGTCAGGGCGATGGGGCGTCCATGGTTCTTTTAGAATTAGTGGAGTAGCTGGGGACTGGGAGTTGGAAGTTGGAAGTTGGAGATTGGAAGTTGGAAATCCGATACTTCGACAGAGCTCAGTACAAGAATCGGAAGCCAGCATCCAAAAACTCATGGCCGTCGTCGAGTACGATGGCACCGACTACCTCGGCTTCCAGGTGCAAGCCCAGGGCGCGACGATTCAGGGGGAGATAGAGCGCGCGTTGGCGGCGGTTACTCAAGAGGAGATCAGGGTAATTGGGGCGGGCCGGACTGACGCCGGCGTTCATGCCCAGGGGCAGGTCGTCGCCTTCAGTACGGCTTGGCGACATCCTGTTGAGGAGCTTCAACGCGCGCTAAACGCTGTCTTGCTCAAAGACATCGCGGTGCGCGAGCTGAGGCCCGTGGCCGAGGGCTTTCACCCCCGCTTCGACGCGGTGAGCCGGGAGTATTGCTACACCGTCTTAAACCAGCCCTTGCGTTCGCCGTTGGCCCGACGCTTCGCCTATCATTTCTCCCCTCCCCTTCATCCCCCCCACTTTTTGGGGGAAAGAGGGGGGGTAGCAGCCATGAACGAGGCTGCAGGCGTCCTGGTGGGGAGCCACGATTTCGCCTCTTTCGGGCGAGCGCCTCAGGGCGATAACACGGTGCGTGAGGTGTACCAGGCCCAATGGATTCCAGAGAGGCCCTTCGTTTACTTCGATATAGTAGCTAATGCTTTTCTCTATCGAATGGTAAGGAGTCTGGTGGGCACGCTGCTGTTGGTGGGAACGGGAGAGCTATCCCCAGCTGGGTTTGAGGAGATTCTCCGGTCTGCTGATCGAAGTAGGGCAGGCCAGGTTGCTCCGGCACATGGGTTGTGTTTGATGAAAGTAAACTATTGACGGAGGACTCGTAGGTGAAGACGTATACGGCTAGGGCAGAAGACATAGAACAAGAGTGGTTCCTGGTGAACGCTGAGGGCAAGACGTTGGGGCGTCTGGCTTCGGAGATCGCCCAGGTGCTGCGGGGTAAGCACAAGCCCATCTACACGCCGCACCTCGATTGTGGCGATTTCGTCATCGTGGTCAACGCTGAAAAAGTGCGGGTCACTGGACGGAAACTGGACCAAAAGATGTATTATCGCCATACGGGTTATCCTGGCGGGATCAAAAGCATCAGCTTGAGGAATCAGTTGCAGAAGCACCCGGAGCGGGTGTTGGAGGCTGCGGTGCGGGGGATGCTGCCCAAGAACCGGCTGGGTCGAAAGATGTTTAAAAAGCTCAAGGTTTACGCGGGGAATTCCCATCCCCATCAAGCTCAGCAGCCTAAGGTGCTGGAATTGTGAGAGGAGAGGCATAATGGCACTGGTGTATTATGAAGGAGTAGGGCGCCGCAAGACGGCTTCGGCTCGAGTGCGGCTCTATCCTGGCGAGGGCAACATCGTCGTGAACAACAAGCCGATGGGGGAGTATTTCTCGCGGGAGGGTGATGTGCTGCACTTGCTGGAGCCGCTAAAGGTCACGGACACCGCGGGCACATTCAATGTTTCGGTCAAGGTTCAGGGAGGGGGCATATCTGGCCAATCGGGGGCTGTGCGTCAAGGTATCGCTCGCGCTTTGTTGAAGGCCGATCCAAATCTGCGGCCCGTTTTGCGCAAGGGCGGTTTTTTGACCAGGGATGCTCGCATGAAGGAAAGAAAGAAGCCTGGGCTCAAGCGCGCTCGCAAGGCGCCGCAGTACACCAAGCGGTAAAGCTCACTCAAATCAGTCCATTGTTTCGAAGGGGCGGGGTCGTTGGAGACCTCGCCCCTTTTGCTTTTAGAACAGCGGATTGGCAGGATTTACGGATTTCAATGTCTGGGCAGGTTATTGACAATTTGAAACATTATTGATATAATCAGATTCAATCAGAAACCAGGTTTTTGGTTGAATAATGTGAGACTTTTCGCGCCACGGAGAGCCCCAAAAGCAAGAGTTCGCCCATTCGAGCAGGAGAAAAACCTGGTTTCTCTCTAAACGCTAGAGGGCATCATGCTGAATAGTCAAATCCTTCAGGATCTGGCCGACAGAATCGTGAATGATAATGCCGTGCTTTTCCTCGGCTCCGAACTCTTCGCCGGCCCTGGCGAGGGAAACGCCCCGCCTAGCAAAAGGGGAATCGCCAGAGCCCTGGCCGAGAGGTTCGAGTA
>SDBU01004867.1_pt1 | contig 16276 bp, 15 predicted proteins | sample 2277071 | NCBI WGS metagenome assembly SDBU01 (sample SAMN10397929, study PRJNA504765) | marine sediment metagenome | isolation source: marine sediment core GS08_GC12, 126 cmbsf | place: Arctic Ocean: Gakkel Ridge, Loki's castle | collected 2008
TGCGCCCAGAAAAGGTTGTAGTGCCGTTCTGATTTCGGCGGCAGACGCCGCTGGAAGCCCCGAAACGCCTCGGCCCGCAGCCAGGCGGTGGATTCGGGTGTACCAGGAGCGTTCGGGTCCCCGGTAGCAGGTGAAGCCCAGTTCAGCCAGCACTGGCAGATGTGCCACCTGGTTGCGGGGGAAAACCAGGGACCTCAAGGTCAGTCCACGCTCCTCGGCAAGAGTGCAGCACTTCTCGATCTGCGACCGGGCAATGTCGCTATTCACCGCAGGGTCGCCCAGCGGGAGGTGACTGAAAGTGTGGGACCCGATCTCCTGTTTGGGCGTGGCATCCAGGACCATGGCGAGTATGTCGTCGCCGTACCAGAAGGGATCAAGCCTGCGATTTGTGCCCGGGTCATGATCGTGCCAATGTCGCTTGTACCAGGGAAACCGGGCTGTCAAGACGTCCGGATGGGGGTCGTCACCGCTTCGGTTCCTTTGGCATTCGTATAGAAACAGGTGCCCAACGAAGGCCCAGGTTGCCTGGATGTCATATCGCTCAAGGAGTCCCAGGAGCCGCCTGACGTTTTCTCGCGAACTCTCATAGTGCCGGCGATAGGAGCGGAAGCCGCCCTTGTCCAGAGTGCCCCAGGCTATTTCGGTATCAAGTGACAAGACGAAGGTTCCAGGCATGCGCCTTCGAGTCCTATTTCACGGGGTACCGCAGATGTTCAGAGAAAGAACCGTGATTTGCGCAGACCCCGACTCGTCGGCGCCACGATTGGGCGAACACACAGGTTCGCCCCTACCCCGAAACATTACCTGAACGTCTATGGCACACTTGGCACCGGGAGTCCTGGGTGCTCCCAGCCCCGATGAGCTATTGCTGGAGACCGCCATTTCTGAACCCCTTCTTGGCGAGTACGGCAGAGTAGATCCCTTCAGTATCTCGGTATATCGATCGGCTGTCAAATCGCTGCACCGCGATACTTCGTGAAGCCGCGCCGAACTTGAGCCGCGTATCTCGGTCGTCGGCCAATTCGGCTACGGACGTGGCGAGGGTTGTGGGATCGCGCGCCGGAACCAGGAGCCCGTTCGTACCGTGATCGACCACGTCCCTGCAACCGGGCGTATCGGTCGCCACCAATGGAAGTCCCATGGCTGCCGCTTCCATCAGCACCCTGGGCATTCCTTCGCGATACGAGGGAAGAACGCAGATGTCCGATAGCGCGTACAGCACCGTCATATCTTGTCGAACCCCGACCCAGTTGACGGAAGCGGAGACTTGTCCGATCTCGCTTTCCGATAGCGCGTCCGAACTCGCGCGGTCCCAAGGACCGACCAGCAGGAAATGAATGCTAGGGCTGCGGCCCCTCAAGATCCGGGCCGCTTCCAGGAATTCCAGCACGCCTTTCGCTCGGACCAGTCGGGCGACCATGATCGCCACCAGGCAGTCTGCCGGGATGCCAAGCTGTATACGCGTCGCCTGGATATGCTCCTCGCTCACCGAAGCTCTGTCGAAGACATCGGTGCTGACACCGGAGCCCGGGACCAACCGGAGCTTGCCAGGCGGCACGATGTTCCTGGATGTCACCACTTCGGCGTCGTCACGGTTCTGGAGTATCGTGATGTCGGACAGGCGCGAGGCCAGCCCTTGGCCCGACTCGTACAGAGGCCGAACAAGAACTCGTCCGATCCGCCTGTTTCCGTCATCCGTGTACAGTGTGCCCAGTCCGGGCAATGTGCCGATGATTGCGGGGACTCCCGCGATCCTCGCAGCGATTCGCCCCAGGACGCAAGGCTTGGTCGCGAAGGCGTGTACCACGGCGGGCCGCTCCCGGCGAAGCAGGCGGACGAGCCTGATAATCGACATTGTGTCAGCGAAGGGGTTTACCGATCTGTGCAGTGGATAGGAGTAGTAGCGGAACCCTGCTTCATGGAAAACGGGTCTCAAGCCGGCGGTGGAGCCAACCGCAAATACGTCGAAATTCGCCCGCAGGTGAATCATGAGGTCGAGGCGTAGGTCAACATCCGGACCGCCGACAATGGCGACTTTCAGCCGCTCGGTCATTTGCCTCGACCACGCTTCCCGGCTATCACTACTGTCCCGGGACGCAAGATACCCACCGTGTTCTCTATGCTCAGTGAGCAAGGACGGGGCATTGAGTCGGCCCGAGTCGTCTGCCTCCTCTTGAGTTCATGGCCGGTGGAGGCGCTATCCGAACGCGGGAAACAGGAGTTCGTTGTATAGCCCTTCGTACCGAGCGACTACGCCGTCGAGACCGAAGTCTCGCTCAGCACGATTGCGGGCGGCAACCCCCAGCCGCTTTCTGCCTTCTGGGCCAATATCTATGAGTTCACGCCACGCGGCGGCCAGGGCTTCTAGATCCCGTGGCGGTACAACCTTCCCTGTGTCCCCGACGATGAGGGCCGAGTCGCCTACGTCGGTCACTACACAGGGCACCTCGCATGCCATCGCTTCGCCAAGGATGTTAGGAAACCCTTCTCCGAAAGCGGAAGATGAGGAAGCGATGTCCAGTGCTGCGTCAATCCTCGGGACGTCATCGCGGCGCCCAAGTAAGTGACAGTGATCATGGATGCCTGCGGCCTCAATCCACCCTACCAGTTGTGGGTTCTCCCAGTCGACGCCCTCTCCGCAGAGCAAGAAGTGGATGTCTGGGTAGTGCTCAAGCAGCATTGCCGCGGCCTGGACGAAGTTGTGGTGGTCCTTTTGTGGATGGAAACGTGCAACTAGCCCGATGAGAAGGGCGTCGTCGGGAAGACCGAGTTCGTAGCGCACGGATAAACGGGCAGCGGCATCGGGTCGATACGCCTCCATGTCAGAACCGTTGGGGATTACTACCATCTTGTCTGCTGCGTAGCCCAATTGGGCATGTACATTGCGAGAGGCCACCGAACAGCATATGATGCGGCTGGGAAGCCACCGAGACAGGCGTGTACACGCCTTGGCCGTCCAGAAAGCAGTACTCCTCTTGTCCGGGGAGACAAGATCACTGTGCTGGATGTTCCAGACAACCGGTGCGCGCCCCGAAAACCGGGCGGCTAGTCCGCCGGCCAAATCCGCGTTATACATCCAGGTCTGGATGATATCGGGCGCGCCTTGTCGCAGCCACCCTACGAGCCGTAGGAACTTCAGCGGGTCTGGCAATCGAGGGCGCATTCCGAGCGCGTGTACTGGTATCCCCAGGGCGCGTATCCTCTCCCCAACTCCCCCAATGTCGTGCAGCGACAGCACTCTAGACTCAAAGGAGTCCCGGTCCATGCGTGAGAGGAGCTTGAGCAGCATCATCTCGGCGCCGCCGGTGGCTAGGCCGCTGATGACGTGCGATATCCTGTAGGATCTTTTGCCTGTTGTCACTTCGGTTCGCTTCTATTCCTATTCCATCAGGGTCGGCGCGGTCACGAGCCAAGGCCTTCGCTTAGGGCCCGCGAGTCGTCTCGGCCAGCGATTGCAGCACTTCCTCCGTCTGTTCGCAGAGCCTCCGCACACTGAAATGCCGTTCGATTCGTTGACGCCCATTCGTGGAGAGACGACGCCTCTCAGCATCATCAAGTTCCAGCAAGACCCTTACTCCGCGAGCAAGCTCCTCTACGGAGTCTGGAGGGACGACAACACCGGCGTCGCCGACGACCCAGGACGAATCTCCTACGTCGGTGACAACACAGGGGACACCGCAGGCCATTGATTCAACAATGACGTTGGACAACCCCTCGCTGTAGGAAGCGGACGCAGTGATATCAAGAGCGGCGTATACGGCTGGCATGTCGGAACGGGCGCCAGCCCAAATGACCTTCTTGTCGAGAGCCAGCTCAGTCCCCAGGCGCCGCAACTCGCCCTTGTAGGGCTCCGGACCGTCACCGACCACCACAAAGCGCAGATCATTCCTCTGCTTGCACAGGGCTGAGGCCGCACGCAAGAAAGTGGTGTGTCCTTTGACGGGGTGTATCCGGCCTACCAGGCCGATCAGCTTATCGCTCCGACTCACACCCCACTGGACTCGGACGCGCTCTCTTCCTTCGGGATCGGGGCGGAATACTTCGGTGTCGGCACCGTTGGGGATAACTACATGTCTCTGGCAGCAAAAGCCTTCCGCGTCGTAGTACGCCAGTCCCGCATTCGAGTTGACTATCAATAGCGGAACAGACCTTGATACCCATTTGCACAGCCTGTAGGCCAGCGTACCTTCCCAATTCTCGATGGTGTCTGACATCTGCATCCACCACGCCAGCCTGGCGTTTGGGAGCTTCCGCGTAGCCAACCAGGCTATCAGGTTGTTGATATCAAGAGTGCTCTTGACCACGATTCCCTGGTCTTTTGGCATCAACCTGCGAAGCTGCAAAACCCTCCACCCCAGCGAGAGTCCAGCCCAGACTCGAGCAGCCCCCGTGGGTCTGCTTCTCAAGAGCGACTGGAGCCGGACCCGTCCACGGGCCTGGAGCCAGTCCCAGTACTGGCCGCCCGGATACATTGTGACAACGAAGATGTCGTGTCCCGATTCTGCCAGGCGATCAGCAAGGAGCGATGTCTGGCCCTGGGCGCCGCCGGTCCCGAGATTCCAAATGAAGATCATGATCCGCATGCGTGACCTCACGAAACAGACTTGAGCGGCGTTCGGCGCATGGCCATGACTTGCCACCTGGCGACGGCGCCTTGTGCAATACCGAGATCGCTGCCGTCCTGCGTCCGCCCTGTCCGATGATGCTTTCCCGACAAGTCGGGGGAGAGCTTGTCGAAGGGCTGCCCACCGTACATCCTCCCGGTCATGGTTCGACAGGCTCACCACGAACGGGATGTACGCCATTACCTACCCCAATAAGCCTGACAGTCGTGGGCATGGTCTATGCATCATCGCGAATAGGCCCGAACCGTACCCAACTCTGCAACTGAAAGCGCGTTGGGAGGGACCTTGGCAACTCTGGTTGCCGGGTCAATAGCCTTTGCACCGAGTGAAGAGCAGCCGCCTGACCGTTGACGAACACGCAAGATGCCGGTCGGCCTGGGCCCGGTTAGACGGGAGACCCGACGGACGATTCATCGTGAATTGCCCTGATCGCGCTCCTGGACTCCCGATAGAGGATGGCGGGGATGGCCGTCGCCAGACCTAGATTGAGCCAGAGGATGTCTTGTTGCAGGGTCGGATGTGCGGCGCCAATCAGAACAGAAACAGCGAGCAGCATTATCCCTGTGAGCACTAACGTCTCGTGTCGATTGGGCAGCAACCGTTTCAGGATGATCAGCAGGAGGCAGACAAAGGCGCCCAAGCCCACAATGCCCAACTCGGCGATGAGCGTCACGTAGTTGCTGTGAGGATTGTGATCTCGAAGAACGCCTATCTCTTTGACTCTGGTGTACCCAATGCTGTACTGCCCTATGCCCAGACCGACAAACGGGTTCAAAGCGGCCACTTCCATACCTCCAGACCACAACAGCCACCTTTCTCCCCAGAGTTCGGGTTCGTCTTCCCTCAGTCTACCCACCTCCTCAGATGAAGGTGAAGTGAACCACAATGCGGCCTCCAGTCGGGAACGCGCGACATCCGGAACTAGGCCGGCTTGTGCCCCAAGAAACGCCGCAAATGCCAGGCCAGCGACGGTTGCCGCAGCCGGGGCGGCCAAGCGAAGCACTCTCCTCGGAGCGATGATAATTGCCCCCAACGCAAATGATGCAAGCAGAGCGCCCAGGCAGGCTATTGAGCCCGTGGCCAGCAGTGCCAGCAGAATCACCGCTGCCGCCAAGAATACGATCAGCCTCTTCCACAGCCCTCTCGTTCTACCAAGCAGGTACGGACAGCTCAACAGCGGTGTGACGAGAATGTAGCTCACAGCGTTCGCATTCACATCGTCAGCCAACGTGCCCCTGGCCAGGCCTAAATCCCATGTATTCCTCAAGGTGAATAACGAGGCCGCTGTCACGGCAAAGAGAAACACCATGAGCAAGACATCCACATGACGTCTTGTCCTCACGAGATTGAGGACAAGCACAAAGAACACAAGCTCGTCCACCATCCCGTAGAAGGACCTCAAGCCCGCTACCTGGTCAGGGGACCACAGCAATGATGCAGCCGCCATGGAGACCCACACCGTTATGCAGACCAGAATCGTCTTGGGTATGCGCACGACTCTGTCAGCCACCAGGACTCGACACAGCCAGATCAGAACAGTGATCACGCCCACGAGCCAAACAATGGACCTTCGACCGCCAAGGAGGGCTTCCAGCGCCGCTTCCATTCCGGGTATTGCACTTGTCAGTACGTCCACTGCATTCCCGGCAGGAATCAGGGCGACTATCACCAGAAGTCCCCAGAACGGCAGGTCATGCCATCGCGCCGGTCTGATTCCTACTGCGGGTTGTGCGAGATTTCCTATCAACTTCCCACTCTATCGCCTGGCATTCAGCCCCACGCGACCCCGCGTGTGCGTTCGCCGTGTATCTGGCGCCGCCTCAGGATATGGCAACCTTCACCCAGCTTTGTCGTCACGACCGACCAGCTATCCATCAGATGCGTGTTCGCGGTGTTGCCCAAGTACTGGAATCGACCTGCCGATCCATCAGATGATTGGCGTCGAACGCGGGCTGACGTCAGCATTTGACTGCCTGCATGAATGCCCCGCTCGTGGTGAGGTCATCGTCAGACACGTTCTTGAATCTGGACGCGAGGTGCTCCCTACGAATACCGGACGTGGTCTTGCGGGGGATGTCGCAGACTGTCCTGAAGCCGCTTCGTGATAGGAGATCAACGTGTGCCGAGTGCGGTTGTCTGTTCAGCAAGTAGGCCCTTCTTCCTCTCATGACCCTCCACGCAAGATCCGAGTAGCCCCAATGACCGTTCCACTCATGTGCTGTTCCGTGACACCTGAAATCGATCTCATGAGACATGAATCCGCCAGGCTTGAGCCAACGGTGCAACGCCCTATAGGTCCCCGGCAGATCGTCGATGTGCTCCATTGTGGCCTGGGACAGAACCATGTCTACCGATTCCTCTCTCACCACATCGGCATCGTGCCAAGGCGCGAAGTAGCTGATCCGTACGTCTTGTTCTTGCTCATTCCCTGGAACCAGTATTGCGTTTCTGATGCGTGGTATTCTCTCTGGCTCTAGCACTTGATCGAGCCATTCATCGGTTAGAACACGATTCGGGAATACGTATGATTCCAGACGCGGCTCGACGTTGGGGAATTCGGTCTCATCTGGGATGTTTTCGCGCTTTCCAAACAGGTCTACCAGCCCTTGAAAGACCTCCAGGTTCGTCGCGTTCGAGACATATCTCACTACATCGAACGCGTAGTACACGCTTGCTCCAGACAGCAAGGCAGCGAGTCCTATTCCCAGGGAATTCCCAGGCCCGAGCTCGGCAACGACCTTCGGGATGGACGACAGGCCGTGGTCGAAAGCCAAGGTTAGATGTCGCAGCCATACAGAATAGCAATATCGAGCGGACGCCGTGCCCCCAGAACCTCTCGCTTCAGGCCTGTACAGCCCTGGGACGTAGGTAGCGACGCCTGACAGCATCATTGTGGGCTTGTACAGCCCGGGAACGCTGGAGGCCGCTCTCAGCGTTGCCTGGGACAGTCGCTTGCCGAAGGTGGTGCGCATCTCGGGAGTCCTTAGAACGCTACGCGAGTTCCTAGCTCGAGACAATTCGTTTGTCTCTCAAGTAGACCAGGAAACCTATTGGAAACGCCACAAGCCAGCAGAGAGGCGAGCGAATATCCTTGATCTGATTGAAGACGCCGATGCCTGCATGCAAGGAGTACCGCACGTAGTTGGCATAGCCGCGCAGTAGGGCACATCTAGGTACCGGATACTCTGCATCAACAAGCTCGCGGTAATATCGGGTGGTTCCCCTGGGATTCTTGATCCTAACGGCTTTTAAGCTCCTGCTGTTTGGTGATGGGAAATACGTTCGCAATGCTTCGTTGACGTACCTTGTCTTGTATCTCAGGGCAATCCTGTTCCAGACTAGCCCGTTTGGACAGAACTTCTCGCCCTCTATTTCTGGGTAGGGAAAATCTCTCATGACTTCCGTTCGGTGGAAACCCCACTTCTCGCCGGTGACGTTGTGTTTCAGCCGAATCTCCAGCGAATCGGAATCGGTGGGCTCGAACGGGAATCGACTCCCGATGATGGTTCCGCGCGGATCTTGGGTCAAACACGTGACGCCGGAGAACCCCTCGCTTTGGCTCGCTGGAATGGAGTCCCAATGGAACTTGAACCTCTCCAGAGCCTCCGGTACGCATGAGTCGTCGCTGTCCAAGGGAAGAAAGAGCTCTCCTTGAGCTTCTCTGGCGCCATGATTGATTGCCGCCTGCTGCCCCCTATTTTGCTGCCAGATATAGCGTATCCGGAAATCTGCCTCACTCTTCCACTGCCTGACCACGGCTCTGGTGCCATCGGTAGAACCGTCGTCCACGATAAGCCACTCAAAGTCGCGGAACGACTGCGCTTTCAGGCTGTCATACACCCGGTGCAAGGTGTGGGCGCGGTTGTATGTTGGCGTGAAGACCGTGAATGTGTACATATATGTCATCGATCCTCATAATGCGCTCTAACGGTTGTGCCTCAATTGCAGAGTCTTCGTTTGGAGGGAAGAACTCCAGGATTAGGGCGTTAGGTCAACCGCTGCTTCTGGAATTCCACTGGAGCCACATATCACAAAACGTCGACCAGTCGAGAATGCAGGTCTATCGGCTAGCGTACAGCATACCGACATGCTCGCCAACTGGGCATATCTTCATATCAAACCCTTGATCCCACAGAAACTCGCCCAAAGTAGTTCCATATCTCCTAGGCTGGTCTGGCGGGCAAGGAACGACGTGCTGAGTGTGGGAAAGCAGTGAAACTGAACAACTGAGCTGTTCCTGATGAGCTCTCGCGAGGCTAGATTGCCTGCAACATGTACTCAATCCTATCTCTAGATTATCACTTCGTCAGCACGTAGGTTTCGGTCTCAATGTCCCAGACTTCCGGCTTGCGTTTCCGAAGGTGCTTCAGCATGGTCTTGTCTGGGACAGCAAAATTGTCAACGCACTCCACGTTGGTAAAACCTGCTTCTCGCCCTAGATAGTCCATGAACGCGAAGTCATACAGGAATTTGTGCCCCCAACGCAGGTGTGTCAGATTGTTGATGTGGCGGCTGGCAAAGAAACCTGGCTCTTTGTTGCTGTTCTCGTGCTTCTTTCGCAGGACTGATCTAAGTTGATCGTTTTCTCCATACAAAACGCGAGCGACCTTTTCGAGAGATGGCGTAGCTATGATGTTCTTGCCATTCGGCTTCAGGATGCGCAAGCTTTCATGTAAGAAGTGTTTGAACTCTTCCAGATGTATGTGCTCAATCACGTGTGACGAGTATATGAGGTCGAACTGGTTATTATCAAAGGGTAGACGTTTGGCTATGTTGACCGGGAAGTCGCCAAACACATCGGTATTCAGGAAGCCCTCTAGAACCAAGGCTCCTGCGCCGAGATTCAGCTTGTGAACATCTGTGCTGGCGAGATAGGCCTCTAGCTTCCCACGAGAATGCAGGCCGTATCTTAGCTTCCACCTGGCTTCTCGGAGTTTGAACAAGGATATCCGTAGTCCCTCTCGTACCCAGGTGTCCTCGCGAAGCCATAGTCGGAGTGATTCGAGCATAATGGGAACCTCAGACAGAACTCGTACACGCTATTCAGCATCGCTGCTCAAGATAGCGCTGGCGCAACTCCCGCGCCAGGTCCAGACCCTTCATGATGCACGCGTCGGAGTTGATGTACTCCCAATCGCCAAAACGCCCCAGCGTGTATATATCGTGGGACTCGAGCCACTGCCTGATGCCGTCGACCAGCGCAGGACGGTCATGAGTATACACCGGGTAGCCATATTTGGCGTGTTGGCGCCCCTGCCAGATGATATCGTCCGGCGAATCCAGGATACCCAGATCGCAGAGCAACTCGATCGTTTTCTTGCCGACTTGCTCGGTTTCTAGCGGCTTCTGATCGGAGTATGAGACCTCGGCCACGATGGCATGGTGATGTCTGGCACGCAGGCTATCGGACGAGTTGTGGTTCAGAGCGATCTTATGTGGCGGAATGTCCGGGTCTGCAACGTAGACCCTTTGAATCGGTGTTTCGAGAGGGCGTCTGGTCAACAGGTACTCGATTCGCAGCGAGAGATACCGTAGCTGGTCAGCCATCTCGATCATCTCGTCAGGTATGCCGGCTACCGTTCGCACGAGGGTGGGCAAGGGCATAGTTGAGACCAGGAACTGCCAGCCGAATCCATCGCCCGAAGCAGTGACAGCGGTTTTTCCCGTAGGGTCAATGCGTACGACGTTGGCGTTCAGCCCTACGCCGGGAACATGTGAAACGAAGGCTTTGCAGATCTCTTCGTAACCGCCGTCCTTGGGGTATCCAACCTTGGTATCAGACTGGAGTGGTTTGCGTTCGCCTCCGCTGGTCTCAAAACGCTCGACCTTTCCTTTGGGAGAGGCCACTCTCTGCGAAGTCCACTCGGTGGATATCTCCCTGAGGTCGCAAGCCCATAGCTTTCGGTTGTATGGCAACATGAAGTGCTCGGCAATGCCTTGCCCAAACCGTCGGATGATGAAATCCTCGAAGTTGCTGGCCTCGCTCGGATCGCCGGCCTTGTTCCGAAGCCCCTCCTCGCAGTCTCTCACAACTTGAGGGTCCTTGATCTGGTCGAAGGATTCCTGGAACGGGTAGGGGATGAGCATTCCGTGGGTGTACACACGAGCGTCCCTTTGCTGGCCGTAGAGCCTGTCCCCCCGCAGCTTCTGCACCAGGTCATGTGCCTCGGGATAGGGAGTGTGGAAAGAATGGCCGCCGATGTCAAATACCCCGCCGTCGTGCTGTATGGACCGGCAGAGTCCCCCTACGGCTTCGTCCTTTTCGAGAACCAGGGTATCCCCCTGCAGGCCGTAGGCCAACGCCAGACCGGAAGGCCCGCCCCCAATCACCAGTGCCTGGACCTCTTTGACTTCCTTCAGCAGGTCCGAGACTCCATCCTTCCGGAGCTGTCCACTAGCTCGCTGTAGAGCGCTGCATACTGGTCCAGACTGTGTTCAACATCCATGTGCTCCTCGGCCCATGTCCGTGCACGGCTGGCAAGCCGCTTGCGCTCCTCATCGTCGTCCAACAATGCCTGTATGGCCGTGGCGAGTGCTTCGGGCGTCCTTTCGACCAGGAGGTACTGCTCTCCGGGACGACCGAAGTCGTCTGGCAGACCGATAAAGGGTGTCAGGATGCTCGGCACGCCACAGGCGAAGGCCTCCGGCACCACGTTGGGCATCCCCTCCCGTATTGAAGGGAACACGAATAGGTCAGCCACCCTGTAGTACGCCTCGACGTTGTCCACGGCCCCGGTGAATACAACGCGCTCCGCCGCACCCGACTCGCGGACGATGCCTTCGATGCGGGTTTGAAACCCTGCTTGTCCAGGGCGCGAAGCCCCGCGTTCATTGTGGTGGGGCCCCACCAGCACAAGGATTGCCTTTGGTCGTTTTCGCGCCAGCAGGCTCCAAGCCTGGACCAGCACGTCCACTCCCTTGCGCGCCTCGATCGGCCCGACGAAGAGCGCTATCTCCGCTTCCGAATCGAGCCCCAATTGCCGGCGCACGAGAGTCCTCGTACTTGGGGAGTCGATCGGACGAAAGCGGCCAAGGTCAACGCCGTTAGGGATTACCTCAATGCGGGTAGCGATCCCGAGATCGCGCAAGGCGCGTTGCATTACGTTGCTGCTTACGACTACGCAGTCCATCACGTTGAAATGGCGCCGCCAGTGAAGACGGATCAGGTCTCGTTTGAGGGTCCTGCCCGACATTCCACCCATCAACGTGTGGGTGAACACGAGCGGAATGCGCCAGTGGTGTAGGCGAAGTAGCCAAGGCAGAGAGAACTGCGGGAGTGACAGGAATTGGACAAGATCGGGCCGGTTGCCTGTGGGCCGACAGTAGCGTGCCAGCGCACGTGCATAGACCCAATTCTGGCGAATCAGCCGGTCGCTGCGAGGCGTTTGCACGCGCTGGACAGGGATCTCATCGACGTACTCCAGCGGCAGCAGCGTCCCGTTCTTCCAGCCTCCCTCCGAGGAACGAGCGTCGGTTGAATCACCGTGTTTCCCCAGATCATCGTCTGGTGTGGCGGTGAAGACCCGCATGTCAACGCCTCGCGCCCGCAGACCCGGAGCATATCGCCGGAAGCGGACCGCTGGCCCAGCGTAGACCGGGTGGAAACGCAATGTTGCCAGACATACGTCTAGCCGAGTCCGTGTCATCTGCCTGCCCCGTTCAGGGTCTCTTCGATGATATGGGCGACCTTATCAGCCGTCGAGATAGCCGAGAAACGTTGTTCCACCCGTCTCCTGCCGTTGAGTCCAAGTTGCATTCGAAGCGCTCTATCGTTGGTCAGCTTCGACATGGACTCCGCCAGCGCGGATACGTCTCCCTGGCGAACGAGGTAGCCGGTCTTACCGTCCACGACCGTCTCCCTAACGCCGTCAACCGCGAAAGCCACGACAGGAAGACCGGCAGCCATGGCCTCAAGCACTGCCCTTGGATGTGCTTCGTCAAGCGAAGAATGGACACAGAGATCAGCCGCCTGAACGAGACGCAGCGTATCTTTCCTGAAACCAAGCACTTGGACTCTGTCCACAAGTCCAAGCTGTCCTATCATTGTCTTTATGTGTCCTACATACTCCGGGCTCCGCGTAAGGCTGCCAACAAGCAGCAAATGGACGTCTTTCCTGCGCCGTGTTGCCTGAGCGAAGGCCTCCACTGCGTAGTGTTGCCCTTTCATGGGCTTCAGGTGTCCTACGTTGAGCCACACGGTGCTGTCTGGCGGGATTCCCGTTTCCTTCTGAAGGCATTGCCGCGCGGTCGCTACATCCAGGCCGAACTCGCCAAGATCTATGCCGTTGTGCACGACTCGCAGTTTGCGATTGGCAACGCGGCCGCCAAGGGCTTCTGAGCAGGACTGGGAGACGGGCACCACGGCATTTGCAAGGTTCAGATATGCATAGCGAAGTCGCGGTCTTCCAGTTGCCATTTCTCGCACATGGCAGATGAAAGGCACACGAGCCAGTTTGGCGGCAATCAGCGCGTTACGGGAACTGCCGCCAACGTTGTTGCCATAGACCAAATCGAACCGCTGTCGTCGAATAAGACGGGCGATCGCCGGAATCGATCCCTTGCCCAGAGAAGGAAAACTGAAGAACGGTATCTTCTGAGTCGCAACCGCCTCTGAGAACAACCCATGGCCTGGCAGCAGGACTGAGACGTCGTACCGATTTCGCAGGTTCTTCAGTAGCAGCAGGAGGCTGTTCGTGGGGCCGGTCCAGTCAGCAGTATACGAGACAAATAGGATACGTTTTCGCATCTTATTTGGGCTCGCAGACCTTCCTGGCCGGGGAGACGACTATAGATGCGAAGCGTAGCTTCGTGAACATCTGAGACTCAGGGGCATCCCAGCACCAAGAGGTCAGTTCTCGACACTCTCAGGACTGGATGACAACAGTGCGGATGCCTTTCTGAGACCACCAAAGCGGAGCCTCAACAGCCCTTTGAGGTCTCCGTACGCTGTGTTGATGATTCTCACTCTGCTGTCCGGGTCATCGGTCCATTCCACAGGCACTTCCTTGATGCTGTATCCATTCTTCTCCGCGAGGATGAGCAACTCGGTATCGAAAAACCAGCCCTGATCCCGCACAAGCGGCACGATGTCCTGCGCGGCTCTTTGGCTGAGGGCCTTGAATCCACACTGAGCATCCTGGAATCTTGTGAGGAACATGGTCCTGAATATCAAGCTGTATGACCTTGACGTGAGCTCGCGGGTAAGGGGACGTGCAATCACCCGTGCCCCCTTCTTGAGCCGAGAGCCTATCGCGATGTCACTGCCTTCATCGATGGCTTCCAAGAGCTTTGGGAAACAGGCCAAGTCCGTGGACAAGTCAACATCCATATAGCTGACGATGTCGGCGTCGCTGGCCAACCACGCCGCACGAAGGGCGCGACCCCGCCCGCGCTGTTCCAACCGCGACCATCCGACGCGGTCGTAACGATGAGATAGCTGCCTCGCTACATCGGGCGTCGCGTCGGTTGAGCCGTTGTCCGCTATGAGGATACGCCAAGCGTAGCAACTCAGCTCCCGAGTCAGAAACCCGTGGAGCGTTCCGATGCTCGGCGGAAGGGCCTGCTGTTCGTTCAAGACTGGGATCACGATCTCAATTGAAGTGGACATAGCCTGCGAAGGCCTCTGTGAAATGGGTGGACATCAGCGGTAGAAGAGTGACGATTTGGGCTGAGAAGCGCACAACTTACTCGGAAGGAGTAGCGGACCGCGATCCAAGAGACCCTCTGGCAGCAATCTACCCGTTGTGTCTAGTCGATGACCTTTTGTGCGCGAAAAACGATCGCTGGTGCCACACGGAGCTTGTCGAAAGTCCTGAAACTCAATGGTATCCCCGCACCATAGTGATCAGTTGGTTGATCAGCGCCTTTGCGTCTGCTGAGGGCCCAGAAGCTGGCTCTCGCGGTACCTATCATCCAGTCCAAAGTGCCATAGACTGCTCTGCTGATCGAGGGCGATCCCAGCGGCAGCAAGGAGCCGTAGATCGAATAGGCGACGCTTTGCGCACCTGCCAGCTTGTCGATCTTGAGCCCCTGGGACTCCAGTAGGTGCGTTACGCCCAAATGGGTCATGTGAAAATACGATCGATGGAAGGGCTTCAGAAAAGCGACCGAGCCCACAAACCAGCCACCGGGCCTCAATACGCGAGCGATGTGTGCAGCGGCCAGCCAGGGCGAGTGCAAATGCTCCAGCACCTGCATAGAAAGAACCACGTCGAAAGTAGCATCCTGGATGGGTAGACTATGTGCATCTGCGAGAAAGTCTGTGCCCAGGGAGCGTGTCAAGTCAAAGGCAACTGTTTCATAGCCAAGATTGTGCAAGAATGGTCGCTCTTTGGCATCGCCGCAACCGAGCAGTAGAGCCTCTCTTGCCCTGGCGCTATGGGGAAGGAATTCCTCAATATGGTATTTCTTCCAGTGGTATTCGCCTCCCGCCTTGCCCCTGTTAACGATGTTACCGCTTATTCTGCGATCATAGTCTTGTTGGACGTGTTCATGCAACGCATCGGCAGGCAACAAGAATGGAAGACCGTCCACTACAGGGTACACCTGGCCGCAGTGGGAGCATTGCAAACCTTGGGAGGATTTCAACTCCAGCAGAGAGTTTCTGCAATCTGGGCAGGCTAACTTGTCGATAATTGCTTTGACAGGTCTTCGGTAACTATCTGCCATGATGTTCAAATAGAGAACAAATGCGGAAAAATGCTTCGCTGGCCCACGTTGAAACCCTAGAAGTCGATCTCATATTCTAGTTCTTGCATGGCATCGCCACATATTCTCTTGAACGTTTCCCGTTCTTGTGGAGACCAATCCTCATAGGAGGGCTTGCGCCCTGCGTTGCCGCTCCTATCAGCGCCGTGAATACCGCCAGGTCCGCAACGCTGATGGTGTTGAGACCAATTCGGTATGTGGCCGCTCTGCCCACAAAGCGCCGCAGGACGCGCAAGGGAGTGGGGTAGTCAAGGACAGTCATCGGCACGACCTGGGACGTGGGACCAGTCCTGTCGCCGTCTTCATCGCCAGTGGCGCCGGCGCAGGTGCTTTCTCACATGAACACCTAGTCACAGCCTCCCGTGGACTTCATTCTTTCCTCTTTCGGTCCGTACTGCCCTCGCAGGTCGTACCATCTCACCAGCGAGGTATCTCGGATCATGCGAAACGAGTCTACACTCGGCCGCACCTTACTTTCCTGTTGATAATGCCACTCTATCGGCATCTCCAGGACCCGCAGTCCCATCCTAAGCGCAAGGTACAGAACCTCAACATCGAAGGCCCATCCCTTGATCTGTTGCAGCCTGAAGAGTTGCTCCGCTACGTCCCCCCGGAAGCACTTGAAACCGCACTGTGTATCCTGGAAAGCGCGGATGGCCAGGCGCTGGACAAGGCAATTGAAGACCCTTCCCATGATGTGGCGGACAACGGGCTCACCAACGCGTCTCGCTCCTGTCACCTGGCGCGATCCAATGACGATGTCGTAGCCTTCGGACATCCGGCAGAGAAACGCAGGCAACCACTCGATAGGCATAGCGAGGTCGGCATCGCACATGAAGCGGTATTCGCCGTTGGACACGAGCATTCCGTGCCTCACGGCCCATCCTTTGCCACCGTGCGGTAACATCTCAACACGAACCCGTTTGCTGTTCGCGGCCCATCTA
>SDBU01004868.1_pt1 | contig 16275 bp, 14 predicted proteins | sample 2277071 | NCBI WGS metagenome assembly SDBU01 (sample SAMN10397929, study PRJNA504765) | marine sediment metagenome | isolation source: marine sediment core GS08_GC12, 126 cmbsf | place: Arctic Ocean: Gakkel Ridge, Loki's castle | collected 2008
AAAGGGAGGTGAACAGATGCAAGCATACTGCGTGAAATGCCGTGCTAAAAAAGAAATGAAAGATGCTAAGGCCATAACTATGAAGAACGGCAAACCGGCAACCCAGGGTGTATGCCCTACATGTGGGACCAAGATGTTCAGGATCGGCAAAGCCTAAAGATACAGGTATCAGAAGTTAGAAAAGGCTGGGTATTGGTCATGATACCCAGCCTTTTTATTGTGACAACACATTTTAAGCTTTTGTTACCTAAATCACACAATCTGGACAATTGTTAGCAGGGGAAATAGGGCTAGGCTCTCGCTTCTATTAGCTTGAAGACTAAAAAACCTCATCCTCCTGCCTATCTTCGGGCACAGGGGACTTTGGGTAAACACTTAGCAAAGAAGCGGTTGGACCTAAAGTTGCTCCAAAGAGGAGTGGTGCAAAAGCTTGGCACTCATGAAGCCTCGATTTACAACTGAGGAAATAATTAAACAACATCAACTCCACAGTTTATACCAAAAAAATCATAAAACTTCTTGGCTATATACTCTATACTAGAACTATAAGTCTTAAAACAAAATAGTTGATTCTCGTCAGTTTCTAGAGCTAAGTCAGAAGAAGCTGGCTCTCCACTTAGGTTTTGATGCAAGCACAGTTGGTCGCTGGAAAAGAGGCAAAAGCCGACCAGCGAAAAGACACATGCAAAGGACGTTTTTTTCTTCACTCCTCGTCGAATATTATAAGCTTCCGCAAGATAACCCAGTTGACGAGATCGAAACTTAGTTAGCCAGCTACTGCTCTAGGGAACGTCATTGTCGCACTACATTCTATCTATATCCTATGATGTGGCTGAACTTCTCTTCTAGAATGTTGCCAATAGTTTTATTCGATTTTGCCATGTTGAATACGTCTCCAGAAGGGCCTATTATGTAACAGTCTCTCTCTAGTTCTGCAGATGTCTTGAACTTCACATTTATCATCTGCCCGAATATTTCTTGAAGGTTGCTTGTGGTCTCTTCAAATTGTCGCTCGGTTATCAGGAGGTCTGAACATTCAGCCATGACATTGGAGTTAAGCGTAATTTGTATGAGGCTCCATAATAGGTTGTTCCTTGCATTGATCCGTGCCAAAAAATATCCCATCTTGTGTAGATGGTCTATGTTTGCACTGCAAACCATTGTATTTACTTTGAGAGTCTTGCATATGACGCTAAGAAGGCGGATATTGCCAATTATCGGTTCAAGTGTACAATACGTTCCTCTCATCCGATAGTCAATATCTTCATCAATTGTATTTAAAGAGACTGTAATATAGAGGTCTTTTCCACTAAGGGGCATCTGAAAGATATTACCACAGGCAATTGTTCCATTGGTAGTGATGGATGTTGGGTTACCTTGGTTGAAGAGATGGTACAACTCAAGTAGATTGGGATGAAGAAAGGGTTCTCCACCGGACAGGCTTATTGAAGTTACGGGAACGTCGATATTCGAGATGATATTGCGGGCATTTTTTATAGTCAACAACCGTTTTCCTTTACAAGCATTTGCTATGGAAAAGCAATACCTGCAGCGCAAGTTACACTCGGTTGTCACCAGTATGGTTAAGTGGAACGCCATATTATATTTCTGTTGACTGATTACAACTCTGAAGAAGTTAGACTATTTTGGAAGTACCCTTATCATTATCGCCATATGAAGGCCAACAGAGATTACGAACACTATCAGGCATAGGTACAGTTTACTACTAAGAATATATGTTCCGCCACAAATTGCTATAGAATTCAGAAAACAAACTAAACAGAAGATAACAAAAGAATCACTTTTGAAATTTAAATATCGTGGAAAGTCCCTTGTCAAATATTCCTTTGGGAAGATTGACTCAATGTCCGGATTCTGCAATTTGGAAACAAAATATCTTCTTAAAGCATTTAATTGCCTTGTGACGGTTGTTGAATACTTCCGATTCATGATTAGTAAAACAAAAGTTAGCATACCCACAGCAAAAAAGAGTACAAGCAACAGACCTTGATGGAATTGTTCAGTGAGTCTGCCCAGAATTACTGGAATCGCAAGGGTTACCATGAAATACAACACAATAAGAGCTTGCCTTTGAGTCTGGAAATGCCTTTTGTGCTCAAAATTCTGCTTGAATTCTGTGATCAGGAACTCCTCAGGATGGAGCGACATACTAAACCTCCTTTATCACATAGGGCGTGATCTTTTTGACTTCTTTTGCCGCTGTTAGCCTTATGCAGCAATATCCGCGAAGCAAACTATAACCGATATAGCCTGGATTGACGAAGATAAATGGGATTAACATCTTACCAAGGAATTTAAGCCATTCATCATGTGTTAGAAGATAAAAACCAATGTAGTGAAAGTAGCGATCTGTCCTTAATAAAATGCCCTTCCTGTTGGCGGAGACATACTCGATGTATTCAACTAAGTCATTTAAGGTTACGCCTCTTCGCGGATGAAAGTTCATCACAGGTAAATGACAATACTCTTTCTCATCCGTTCTAACAAGCGAGGCGACTGAGAAGACTTCTCTACTATTGCACATTAGCTCTAGGTCACGTAATGTGACATCCAAGAATTGAACTCTTTCAAACCAGTACTCTTCGATATGCTTATGATAAGGAGCATATGCTTCCTCTATGGCTTTGGTTCTTTCACGTGTTGTCGTGTATGCCTGGCTCCAGTTCAAAGAAACCTCATGCCTTACGAGTAAGATGCTTCGTATGACATGGCATTCTGAAACAAAATTCTGCAGCGCATCCAGAGATGACTGTTTATACTTCATGACTGCAGCACCTAAGTCCCGCGAGCATATGCATCATATTATGTTGAGGACAGACGGAAATGTAAAGTAAGTTAAGCTCTCCTTTTCACTGCTGCTCCGCTTCTGTTTCTTCTGTCGCCGGTAACGAGAGGCGATCCTGATATTCACGCAGTCTAATCAATTCTTGACAGATCCGCTTGTGGAAATGAGGAAACTCTGAGAAGATTGGAAGATAGATTTCTTCCGTCTCTCTAATATAGTTGCTTACTTTGTTTCTGTCTGGATTAGTATATGCACATTTTAAGTTGTTCAATCTATCCGCAGCTTTGATGAGTTTAACCTCCTTTGAGGACGACCTAATTTGGTTGTAGTAATCTTTATTGTATTTGAGTCTGTTTTTGTAGATATGATAACCTGCGCCCTTTGGTAGCTTCTGTTCTAGCTTGTGTTTTGTTAACGCACTGATAATCTTATATAAATTGTCCCCAAATATTTGTCGGAGGTCTTGTAAATAGGAACCTCTCACATCTTCACCGATATCATGAAGTAAAGAGCCAATCAATACTTCAACATCTATTCTGCTTCTTTCCAAAGCATAGTATTCAATCAGTGATGCCGTCATTGGCAGTAGGTGTTGAGTCAAGACATCTGATCCATCATCTCTCCTTAACCCTTCAAAAGCTGAAATAGCTACCTGTAGCGCTCTTTGTAATGGAATATTGTCCAGCAAATCGTGCTGCTTCAGCAAAGCCCTAAATTCTTCTAGTGTCATTTGTGGGATTTTTTTTGGGTATACCGTGTTCATCTTTACTGCCATTATAGTTTATAGTATCATGTACCAGTGGACTGGGCAAGATAAAAGGAGCTTCCACTAAGAAAGCCCCTTTTATTAAGCATTTAACAAAACGCTAAATTGTTACCTTAATCTGTATATAGTCGAATCTCTGAGACACTCCAAAAGGGTAGGGTCTTGTTGGCATTCAACAAGAGATGTATAATCGGCATAGCTAAAAGGACTTCTTTTTGAGCAGGAGGGACAAGCTAACAACTCTCACCAAAGAGCGAGGAGGAATGAGGTGCTTGTTACTGATACTGCCTCGGAGATGGACAATAGGGGGGGTATGGGGGGGGCAAGAGTAACTCATGACTGTCTCTGATGTCTCAGAGGACAGCGAGCGCTACGATCTCGTCTGGCCCCGTGCGGACGCCCTCATGGAATCACTGCGAGCCACGGGCTATTCGTTGCCAGATGCAATCGCTGATCTGATCGACAATTCACTCAGCGCCGGCGCCCGAAACGTGTGGTTGAGTTTCCACTGGGCTGGTCCTGATTCGTCGGTTTCTCTCGCAGATGATGGCGTGGGTATGACTTGTTCTACGCTGATCAATGCAATGCGCATGGGTTCACAGAGCCCACTCGACGAGAGAGATAATTCCGACCTTGGTCGCTACGGTCTGGGAATGAAGACGGCGTCCATATCCCAGGCTAGGTCACTGACGGTAGCCAGCCGAGTCTCGGGCAGTGACGAGATCAGCGTTCGCCGCTGGGATCTGGACCACATCGCTGATGTTAAGGACTGGCATCTTCTAAGGTCGGCGGCAGAGGACGGGGCTGCTCACCTCTCGGTCCTCAATCAGATGACGCATGGGACAGTTGTTCTCTGGGAGAAGCTCGATCGGCTCGTCGGGGACGCCGCGGCGTCCGACGCGGAAGCCCGACGCCATTTCCTCGGCGCTGTCAGGGGAGTTGAGGCACATGTTGCGATGGTGTTCCATCGCTTTATGAGCGGACCGCAGCCAGTTACTTTCTGGATCAATGGCCAACGTGTGCTCGCATGGGACCCATTCTTAGCCAACGAAACGGCGACTCAGCGTCTGCCAATCGAGTCTCTGGGCTTTGCGGGCTACACAGTCACCGTCGCGCCGTACGTGCTGCCACATCATTCTCGCCTGACCAAGGAGCAGCACTCGATTGGGGGAGGGCCAGCAGGGTGGAACGCCCAGCAGGGATTCTACGTCTATCGCAATCGACGGCTTCTCTTGGCTGGCGATTGGCTTGGTCTAGGCTATCGCAAGGAGGAGCACTACAAGCTCGCTCGGATTCAGGTGGATCTACCCAATTCTGTGGACAGGGAATGGCAGATCGACGTAAGGAAATCAAAGGCACGTCCTCCCTCAGCCCTTCGGAATAAACTCAGGAAGATTGCCAAGATTACTCGAGATCGTGCAGTCACCGTGTACCGCCACCGGGGCAAGACTATAGCTAGGAACGTTCAATCCAGTCCTATCTTTGTCTGGCAACGGCGAGTGCGGAGTCGACGAGTATCATACGTCGTGAACCGAGAACATCCACTCGTCAAGGAAGCACTCCAAGCCGACTCCATTGACGCTCCCAAGCTGCGCCGTCTCCTCAGGCTGATCGAAGAGTACATCCCGATTCAGCAAATCTGGGTGGATGCCGCAGAGGGAGACGAAACACAGAGCCAACCGTTCGAGTCTGCCCCGTCGGAAGAATTGGTGGAGATGATTCAGACGCTCTACCGAGCCTATCGCATCAGTGGGCTCTCGCACGCCCAAGCCTTGGAACGTCTGAGTACAACCGAAGCATTCGGTGACCGCTATGAACTCATCGAGACCGCCGTCGGAGACTTGCAGGTGGAGGTGAACGATTGAGCGATTACGATACAGCAAGAGCCATTGCGCTGAACTTGCTTGGTGTGGGTGATCCTCTGGACGAATCAAGGATACGAACAGCGGCTGAGAACGCCGTGCGTGCGATCACAAGCCAAGAAGCTGGTCATGTAGTAGACATAGAAGCTCTTGTCAGAGAACTGGAGGCGAACTTCAACGTTGTCGTGGGATACGCATCAACTCTCGTCGACGACACCCGAGATCATGTTCCTTGGCTCGCGGAAAGAAGAGCTGACATTGAGTGGGACTTCTTCAGAAGATATGAGCGACTCCTGAAGGAACACAAGGGCTGGGCCCCTCAAACACTACAACGCACGAACGAGATCACGGATCAGATCATTGGTCTGTGTGAAGACCCAGCAAGAGCAGGTCCTTGGGACCGCCGAGGCATGGTGGTGGGGCAGGTACAATCGGGGAAGACATCGAACTACATCGCGCTCATCTGCAAGGCTATTGACGCAGGATACAAGTTCATTGTGGTCCTTACGGGTACTACGAACAGCCTCAGATCACAGACCCAACTCCGGATCGATGAGGGGCTCCTTGGGTGGGACACGCGTCTCAATCTTGCCTTGAGTGCAAGCAACAGAAGAGTCGGGGTCGGGACTTTGATTGGCGAGCGAATGCTGAGAGTAATTCCCTCGACCAACGCAGAGGAAACAGGGGATTTCAGCTTGGCTGTGGCAAACCAATTCAATGTCAGACTAGGTGGTGACCCAGTCATTATGGTGGTTAAGAAGAACGGCCGCGTGCTCCGAACCCTAACCCGATGGGCGAGATCGCTAGGCCCCGTGGATCAGGAGCAGCCTATACCGGCAATACCCCTATTGATCATAGATGACGAAGCCGACTACGCATCCGTGAATACACGTCCGATGAAGACGCCGGACGATGAGGACATGGACCCCACCATGATCAATAGGCGAATCCGCGAACTCTTGAATTCCTTTGCTGCCAGCGCTTATGTCGGCTACACAGCCACCCCATTCGCCAATATCTTCATCTTCCCGGACCAAGAGGGTGGCAAGTACGGCGAGGATCTCTTCCCGCGAGATTTCCTGATTAGTCTTCCAGTGCCCAGCAATCACGTAGGCCCGACGAAGGTCTTTGGGCTGCGTGAGGATTCGATCTCGCACCTGCACCCCGTTGACCCGCTTCCACTCATGACCACAGTCGATGACCACGCGGCCTATCTGCCTAACGTCCACAAGAAGGATCTAGTTGTTGATGACCTCCCCGGTTCACTCAAAGAGGCCATGAGGGCATACATCCTAACCTGCTCCGCACGGGCGGCACGGGGAGCGACTTCCAAGCACAATTCCATGCTCGTGCACGTGACACGATATGTGAACGTACAGGCACAGGTTGCTGAACTCGTAAGCCAAGAATTGACTGATCTCCAGAACCGTATCAGGTATGGCGATGGAGCCTCTCCGTCTCCCATTCTGCGTGAGCTGGAGGACATGTGGGTGAGGGGCTTCGAGCCAATTTCGGAGCAGGTGAGAGCGCTGGAACCCGAACTCGCTGTCGACTGCGATCCAGTGTCTTGGAGTCAGGTGCGAGACCATCTCATTGCTGCATCCCAGCGGATTCAAGTCAAGACGATCAACGGTTCAGCCCAAGATGCCTTGGATTACTGGGATCACCCGGATGGCCTAAGTGTTATCGCCATTGGAGGCGACAAGCTCTCCCGCGGCCTAACTTTGGAGGGACTCAGCGTCAGCTACTACCTCCGTTCTTCACGCATGTACGACACTCTGTTGCAGATGGGGCGTTGGTTCGGGTACCGTCCTGGCTATGTGGATCTCTGTCGCCTGTACACGTCTGAGGAGCTCTCGAGGTTCTACTCACACATCACCATGGCCACCGAGGAACTGAAGCAGGACTTCGACATTATGGCAGACCGAGGAATGACGCCGAGCCAGTTCGGGCTGAAAGTCAGAACGCACACTGCAGGCCTGATTATCACGGCCGCCAACAAGATGCGCAATGGAACCAAGATGTCTGTCTCCTACGCTGGGGCCATCAGCGAACCAATCTCCTTCGACCGCAATCCACAGTTGATCAGGGCGAATTACGAGCGCTATGATCGATTCTTGCGAACCATGCCAGAAGAACCAAGGATCCAGACCCAGACCAGGATATGGAGCCACGTTTCGGGCGAGAATATCGCTGATCTCCTTGCTTCACTTGACATACATGAAAGCTCTCGCAAAGCCCGGGGTGACCTGCTGGCGCGCTACATCAGATCGCAGATATCACATGGAGGACTCACGGAGTGGACTGTCGTCCTAGTGTCAAATCCTGGAGACCGCATCTCACGAGTTGGGGGGCATGCCGTCTGCCCTGTTCTGAGAACACAGTACCCGAAAGATAGCAGAGACGGCGAGATGATCTATCGCATACGTCGACTTGTGAACCCAACGGACGAGCTCATAGACCTCACCAAAGAGCAGCGGAACCGCGCCTTCGACAGGACGATTCGGTACTTCCACGAGCACCCTGAAGGGACCCGCTACCAAAGTGAGCCCACCGTAGCGGGAGGCCCATTCGTCCGTGCGGAAAGGGACTCTAGCAACGGTCTCCTCCTCATCTATCCGCTTGAAGAGGCAAACGATGCGAATGTCCCATTCATAGCATTTGCAGCAAGCTTCCCCGCTTCAAAGTACGACACCCCAATCCAGTACGTTGTGAATAGCGTGTACTGGCAGGAGGAGCTCGAAGAGTGAACCTCAACGAAATCTGGGCCAAACTTGAAGAGGACCATAGCGAAAGCTCGGGGACTGGACGGATGCAGCGCCGGATCATACCCGAACACCGTCGCGATTTCTTCCTAGGGCTGGAGTTGCCATCACGAAACCGTATGCTCGTACTCCGCGTATCATCTACTTCGATCGCTGGGCAAGCTTCTGTTCCTAAGTCTCACGGGGTCACCGTCCGAATGCGTGATCGCGACACAGATCCCCCCACAGCCGAGGTCGAACTGGTCCTCACCGACCAGCAGCATCGTGACATCTTCGATCTCTTGATCGAAGACCTAGTCGAAGCTGCGGTGCAACCAGATGACGAAAAGGTAGGTGTCAGCAGATTCTTGGCCAGGCTCTCAGACTGGCAACATCTGTTGATGAGGTTGCCTCCAGCGGTGCTAAGCCGAGAGAACCAGCAGGGCCTTTGGGGTGAGCTGTGGGTTCTCAGGGAAGTCGTCAGTCCCGCCGTTGGAATCGTCGCTGCTGTGCAGGCTTGGCGGGGTCCCTTCGGAGCCGACCAAGACTTCCAGCTGCCAGGTACTTCACTGGAAGTCAAAACAAGCAGTGAGCACGTCTTCGAACGCCTGATTATTGCCAGCGAGCGGCAACTCGATGTTGCATCGGACATTTCGTTGGCTCTAATAGCGTTGTCCATCGATGTGAGACCGAGCCACGGTGAGACTCTCCCAGATATGGTACACGCAGTCCGGTCGGTTTCGGCGAGCGCCGGCTGCCGGGAACTGGTAGAGGAGCGACTGGCACTCTTTGGTTATCGAGACGAGGACGCAGACAGCTACGCCGACACTGGGTATGCGATCCGCTCGTGTGTGCAGCTTGCAGTGCGCGACGACTTCCCGAAGATCACCGCCAAAGACCTGAGAACCGGAGTCGGTGATGTCAAGTACTCGATAGCGGTCACCGCATGTACCCAATTCAAGATAGATGATAGAGAACTGAGCAGGATGCTAAAGGGGGAGTCATGACCACTCAGAATACGCTCGAGGAATTCGCAGAGAACCTACAGCAGGACGTAATAGCGTTTGCCGAGTCCGAAGATCAGGAGCAGATGCTGGCAGACTCGTTCACACAGACAGTGTTCGACATGATGTCGGAGATTGGAGAGTGCGAAGATCCTCTGGTCTGCTATCACCGAGCTACCGGTATAGAGATCAGCGGGTATGCTGTCGATGACGACGAAGGTCGTCTCGACCTCTTTCTGAGCATCTACACGAATGCTGTGCCACCTGAGACCGTGACTAGGCAGCGAGTGGACACTGGCTTCAAACGTCTCCGTTCCTTCTACAGCTGGTGCTGCAAAGGTGGCTACGCGGAATTGGAGGAGTCATCTCCAGTCTTTGACATGGCCTCACACATCTACCAAGTCAAGGACAACTTGACACAGCTGAGGCTGTTCGTAATGACCGATGGGAAAACAACGGTCGAGACGCTACCAGCGGATATCATCGATGGTATCAGCGTCACTATGTCACTCTGGGACATCATCAGATTGCACCGACTCGAGACGTCCGGAAAGGAAAGAGGAGCAATATCCGTCGACTTCCAAGAGCGCTTTGGAGAACCCCTCCCTTGTCTCCGAGCGCCGTCGAGACAGGAGGGATATCATGCTTTCCTAACGCTCCTACCGGGGACAGTACTGCGAGACATATACGCAGATTTCGGACCACGGTTGCTTGAGCGAAACGTCAGGTCCTTCCTGCAAGCGAGGGGAAAGGTCAATCGTGGAATCCGGGACACTATATCGAAAGAGCCGGAGCGGTTTCTGGCATACAACAATGGGATAACCCTTACTGGCGAGGCCGTCCATCTCATTGGTGAGGGAACGGCTCTGGCGATTTCTCGTATAGACGGCCTTCAGATTGTGAACGGGGGCCAAACAACAGCTTCACTACTGGCCACGGACCATGGGCGGGCCAATCTCTCAGAGGTGCAGGTAGCAGCCAAGCTGATCGAGATTGAAACTGATGATCACGACGAGCTCGTTCGGAAGGTGTCGCGATACGCAAACACTCAGAACCGCATCACAGAGGCGGATTTCTCCGCCAACGATCCATTTCACGTGGGTCTGGAAGAACTCTCCCGTACCACATGGGCACCGGCCGTTGGCGGCACTCTAAGGCAGACGAGATGGTTCTATGAGCGGGCTCGCGGCCAGTACCAAGATGCCCGCGCCTCACAGACGACTCCTGCTCGGAGAAGAATGTTCACAGAGGAGCATCCGACACGGCAACGCTTCACTAAGACCGACTTGGCTAAGTTCGAGAACGTGTGGGATCAGCTGCCTCACATCGTAAGCAGAGGGGCGCAGAAGAACTTCTCTGACTTCATGGTCAGGCTGGGAGGACGAGACCAATTGGTGGTAGACGGAGCCTACTTCCAAAGGTTAGTTGCCAAGGCGATACTATTCCGCACGGCTGAGCGGATTGTGCAGCGGCAGGAATTCGGTGGATACCGAGCCAACATCGTGGCCTACACAATTGCCTTCCTCGCACATGCCACGAGTCATATGATCAATCTTGAGAGAATCTGGCGCGAACAGGCCATCACTCCCGCGATGCAGGAGGCCATAGCTGTAACGTCCCGTGAGGTACATCGCATCATCACGAATCCACCGAACGCGCGTAACATCACGGAGTGGTGTAAGAATGAGAAATGCTGGGACTCAGTCCGTGTCGGCGTCTTACACGAAGCGGTTGGGCTGATTCGCAATGAACTGTTGGGGGCAGAAGATGCTCAAAAGGAGGCGAAACGCACGGTTTCTGAGTTGTCAGCCTCCTACGTGGAGAATCTGAAGCGCGTTGTGGGATTGAACTCTGTCGGATGGCGTATGCTGATGGAATGGGGAGCGGAGACAAAATCTCTGGACCCATCGCAGCGACAGTTGGCACTCAGAATCAGTAAAGCCCTCACTTTCGGGAAGAGTATCTCCGCAATTGACACCGAAAAAGCAGTGGCTGTGCTCGATCGGGCCGATGAACTGGGATTTGAGCCAGAGGTGCACTAGCCGGTAAATTGAATTCCATGCGCTGTGGAGAAGTTATGACGATCACTCGCCAACTTAGCGACCCGAACCGCAATGCTAATCGCACTCGGCGAGGAATCCTCACTGGCTGGCAACCTAGGCATTCAGAGTGGAACGCTTCCTGCCAGCAACAGGTCAGCCGATGATTCCGGTAGTGGATATCTTTGCGGGTCCGGGTGGCCTGAGTGAAGGTTTCTCAGCCGTCAGGGACGACCGGGGAAACTCCGTGTTCGATGTTGTGTTTTCGATCGAGAAAGAACGATTTGCGCACGAGACCTTAACCCTCCGTGCATTTTTCAGACAGTTTGAGGATAGGTCTGTTCCAGTTGAATATTATCAGTATTTGCTTGGAGAGATGACTCGGAGCGACTTGTTCAATCTTTATCCTCGGGAAGCAGAAGCAGCGGTCTCGAAATCGTGGAGAGCTGAACTCGGCATAACGGATGAGAATGAAGTTGATTCAAGGATACGAGACGCCATCGGAGGTTCAGGAAACTGGGTACTCATCGGAGGTCCTCCATGCCAGGCATATTCGGTTATAGGAAGATCCAGATACTCAAGAATCTGGAGGGAAGACCCGAACAAGCGTGATGAAGATATCAGGCATTATCTTTATCGCGAATACCTGCGGATCATTACTGTTCACCGGCCGTCAGTATTCATTCTTGAAAATGTTCGAGGTCTTCTGTCTTCAGTCGTTTCCACCGGGAAAATTGCTGACAGAGTATTTCAGGATCTTGAAAATCCTCAAAATGCGTATGGCGGATCTGCGTATTCTGATAACAGAAATAAATATCGCCTGTTTTCATTTACACACGAGCCAAAGACTTATAATCTGTTCGGTGAACCGGAGTTTTCACCCGAGGATTTCATTATCAAATGTGAAACATATGGCATTCCTCAGGCACGGCACAGAGTAATAATCCTAGGGATAAGAAACGATATACATATCAAGCCGGAACTATTGGATAAACAATCAAATGCCGTCAACATGGAGATGGTGATCAGTGATTTACCGAAAATTAGGAGTGGTATATCAAAAGGCGAAGATTCAAACAGTGAATGGCTGAATATTATCAGACAGCTTCAACATAATGGTGTACTATCAGATCCTGTTATCAGTGATGATGTCAGAGTTGAGATTAATGACCAGATCAGGATGCTGCCGGATAATCTAAACCGTGGAGGTGAATCAATCAAAACAGGCAGATCTCATGTACCACGGTCGTTGAGAGACTGGATATCTGATGAAAACCTGAAAGGAGTGGTTAATCATTCCGCACGCGGTCATATGCCTTCAGACCTTCATCGATATTTTTTCAGCATCTGTTTCGCATCTGTAAACGGGTATCCTCCTAAACTGAAGGATTTTCCAGAAGCACTTTATCCCCGGCACAGAAATGCCATCGCAGGTTCGGGCAATATAGAGTTTTCTGACAGGTTTCGGGTACAGGTTTACGGTCGACCTTCTACTACAATAACTTCTCATATTTCTAAAGATGGGCACTATTATATCCATCCTGATCCTACTCAATGCCGCAGTCTTACCGTAAGAGAAGCCGCACGTCTGCAGACGTTCCCAGATAATTATTATTTCATTGGTCCACGGACTGCCCAGTACCATCAGGTAGGCAACGCAGTTCCGCCACTACTTGCTTACAAGTTGGCCTCCAAGGTTTACAAACTATTTCAAGATATAACTACTGAACGTGTTGAAAATGACTGACAATATTACAAAAGAGCGTCGAAGTTGGAATATGTCAAGGATCAGTTCTAAGAATTCGAAGCCCGAAAGACAGGTGCGTTCAGTGTTGCATCGAATGGGATACAGATTTCGGTTGCACGTAAAAGAACTACCCGGTAGACCCGATTTGGTACTACCCAAATACCGCACAGTGATTTTTGTTCATGGATGCTTTTGGCATAGACATGAAAACTGTAAATTTGCATATAATCCTAAAAGCAGGATTGACTTCTGGGAATCAAAGTTTAAACGTAATGTCGAACGTGATACGGAAGTAAAAAAAGAATTGCAGGTGTTAGGATGGAAAGTTATCACAATTTGGGAATGTGAAACGGTTAACAATGATATCCTAAAGCAAATTCTGATAAACCGATTGTCCAACTAACGATAATAAGGGAAGAAAGTCAGATTTTCAAAGAAGGAGGTTAATAATTAGGTGCCAGATAATTTCTATTATGTATATGCCTTAAAAGATCCTCGGCAATCCCCAGCAAAACCTTTCTATGTAGGTAAAGGTACTGGAAGCCGTGCTTATGACCACCTAGTAAAACCAGATAAAACGAAAAAATACTCACGTATATGCGAAATAACGGAATCTGGAAAAGAGGCTCTTGTGTCGATTCTTGCAGATGATCTTACTGAAGTTCAAGCTCTTAAACTCGAAGCTGAGTTAATTGCTGCATTTGGAACAGAAGATACTGGAGGCTTACTCACTAATGCGATAATACCTAAAGGAATTGGTGGGAAGAAGAGAACCAATGTTATAGTCCCTCAGGGCGTTGTCGAGCGTGCACAAATAGGTCTCGAACTCGTTAAATCGGCAATCTTGGAACTAATACAAGCAAATCCAGATGGAATCTCAAATGCTGATACTGCTAGCCTTCTTGGATTACGGAGTGACTATAGAGGGAGACAGAAGGATTATCTCTCTTATAGTATATTAGGATTGCTGCTTAGAGAAGGTAAAATTGGAAGACATATGAATAAACATATCATTAATATGCCCTCTTTAGATTAAGTTATCTAAAACCCCAAAATTGTTTCAGGGAGAGTTCGACCTTGGGAAGGTAAAATGAATATTGTCGTCTTGGGGTGGGGATCGCTAATTTGGTGTCCCAAGAATCTACTAGTTAGTAGCAAATGGAAAACCAACGGCCCCGAACTCCCCGTGGAATTTGCAAGGATTTCGCAAGACGGCAGACTTACGCTAGTTTTGTTGCCTAATGCAAATCCAATTCCAGTATTATGGGCTCAAATGGATACAGATAATTTGGATGAAGCCAGAGAGAATCTGAAGAAAAGGGAAGGAACCATTAGGGATAGAATAGGATTCATTGACCTTACGTATAATAAAACACAATCAGGCATTGTCAATACCAAAGGAATCAGAACTTGGGCGCAAGAAAGAGCCATTGATGCCGCCGTTTGGACGGATTTACGTTCAAACTTTGAATCGAAATATAGAGCTCTAAATAATATTAATGTTATCTCCTATCTTAATAAATTAAAAATGGCGGATAGGAAACTTGCCGAAGAATATATACGCAAGGCCCCTCATCAAATTATTACACCTTTCCGCTCTGTAATTGAGAGAGAATTAGGTTGGGTAGCAGAATCCTAGTAGAGGAGTATATGCAAAGCACTCTTGTTTCAGGTGGAGTTCGACTCTCACATTTTTAGCTGCCAGAATTAAGATGATCGCATACTATTAAAATATCGAGCATTATTTAAAGAAGGAGGGAAAACAACCGTGGCTATTTCTGAAGAGCAAGCAAAAGAACAAATGCTTAAAGCCGATTATCGACGGTGGAAGGATTATGCTAGCCAGTTGCTAATAGGAATGCCGTTACTTCTGGGTTTAACCGGCGTAAGCTTGGTTAGCGGTAGCAATCCTCTTTACGGAGTATCTGCTACAGCAGGTGCTATCGGCATTGTATCCACAATACTCTGGCATTCTAAGGAAGTTCTGTGGCTAAGTAAGAAAAACAAGCCCATTTTCCTACTGATATCATCGGTGTGTTTTGGTATCCAGGTTAGCTTCTTCCTGCTAGCAATATGGGGGCTAAACACGTGCTAGGAAGACGAATTCAATATACTCAACGATTCTGATGTTCGTTCAATGGTAAAAGATTAAATTAATAGGGAAGGCAAATCGTTTTTCAGGGAGAGTTCGACTCTTATCGAATCTGTTAGGATGAATCAATGAAGCCTAATATTTCTGAATTCAGCTATGGTTATGCTATTACTGAAGAGCTTGTACACTGGTATGGCACGCGAATCACAGCTGCACCGGTCTTTCCTTCTCTTTATCAAGAGGGGCAGCCGGGAGGTGGCTGGGATGTTATGTTAAAGAAACCGGGCATCCCCCTTTTCCTCCAGTTTAAGCTATCTGATTACATGAGTCGGCGAAGTGCATACGAATGTCAGCGAGGGTGGTTCTCCCCACCCTTCTATAGGATGCATATTCGACCTGCAAGGTTTTCCGATCAACACGAGATGCTTCTAGATCTAGAGAACGCTGGTAACGAAGTTTACTATTCTGCACCTGCTTTTCACGAGCTTTGGGAACTTAACCAGGCATATCTCAAGCATAATGTAAAGAATCGCTCCGTATGGATCCGTCCTTCTTGGATAGGGCTGCCGCCTGATTACTTGGATCACCATGTTGCTTTTCAACAACCAGGAAATAAGCGATTTTGTTCAGAATCTCGACTGATAGAGGACAAAGCCGACTTCGAGTCTTTTGCTGAAAGGATTGTTTCGTCATTAAAAAATAGAGGCGCATCTGCTTTGACAAACCAAAGTTTGCTCTATGTTGCTGAGCAGCTTACTGAGGTTTCTCGGAAGAGACGTGATATTTCCCCCAAGGTTTATGAAACTACTAGGAAAGAAACGGAATTTTTGAGTCCCCTTGAGCGAATTGCATTCTATTCTAGCATGTTCCTTGGAGTTCAACTATTCATCGTGAATGAATCTGGATAATTACTAAATCAAAACAAGCAAGCGCTGTTTCAGGTGGAGTTCGACTCTGCTCGACATCCCCGTCCGCGAATATTCACCTTTCTATTAGACTGCACATTCCGTCAAATTGTGTGATGAGGTAACATTCTAAGCAAATGTGCCCCCAGCTGTACAAAATGCAATTCTGTTGTATGGAGGTACCATTTGACAAACATTGGGATGTTTGTCAAATGGTCTGTCTCTTGGCGAATTCCGTTATGTCTAGCTATTTGTAATGTGCCAAATTAGGGAGCATCAGCTCTTCATGTTGACAAATTGCAGAGGAATG
>SDBU01004869.1_pt1 | contig 16272 bp, 14 predicted proteins | sample 2277071 | NCBI WGS metagenome assembly SDBU01 (sample SAMN10397929, study PRJNA504765) | marine sediment metagenome | isolation source: marine sediment core GS08_GC12, 126 cmbsf | place: Arctic Ocean: Gakkel Ridge, Loki's castle | collected 2008
ACAAAACTAATCAGACACTTCGATTTTAAAATCTCTGTACCTTATACGGACTGGTAATTCAATGTAGAATTGATTATTAAGAACATTTTTATTAGATTTAATTTAAATAATTATTTTTCACAAATTTTGGTAATGTATTATGATAAAAAGTGATAGAACAAAAACTGCGGAAATAAAAATCAACAAGGATGTTGTAAAACATTTAAGTATAGGTCTTTACAGAAATTTTGCATTAGCCATAAAAGAACTCATCTCAAATTCTTATGACGCTGGTGCAAAAAAAGTTAAAATAAAATTAGATTTAAGAAAAAAAAGAATAATTATAAGAGATGATGGGTGGGGAATGAGTGAGAAAGAATTTACTGATGAATATCTTCATATTGGTTTTTTTAAAGAACCTTCAAAAGAAGTAGACGAACTAGGCAGATTACGAATAGGAACTTTTGGGATAGGATTTTTAGCCCCTTTACCTTACTGCAAAAAAATGCGACTTATAACAAAAAAAAGAGGGGAAAAAGAAGTTTTAGAGGGAGAAATTAACGCGGAAAACTTCTTTAAAAAGGGTACATGGGAAATAAAAGAAGAGAAAGTTGAATACACTATTTCTCAAAGTGATTTATCTTTGAATGAAGGAGAAACTATTATTGTTCTTGAAAACATTAAGGATCAAATTTATGATGAATTAAAATGGGAAAAGAGTGCAAGAAGAACAATTGAAGGAGTTGGATATGAAGAATTCAAGTGGACATTAAGACAATATTGTCCTATTCAGTTTCCTCCGGATAGAAAAGATTTAATAAGGTTCTTTACAGATTCTAATCGAGAACCAATGAGATTATGGTTAGATGGAGAAGAACTTTTTCGTAACATCCCTGAAGGAGCAAAAGTCTTAGAAAAGGATTCAAAAGAATTTGGTGATATTTATCTTAAATACGTTATAATGTCCCCATTCGAAGCTATACATCCAGAAGAATCGAAAGGTTTGCAATTAAGATTAAGAGATGTTGCAATAGGTTATCCTAGAGATTTTGAGGTAACAAAACTTGGACGAGTATTAGGAAAACTAAATATGCTTTGTGGTGAAGTTCACATTTTTCATGGTTTAGATAATGCATTATTAGTTAATCGTGATTCATTTAATTTTACTCAGGATGTAGCAGACATGTATGACTTTTTCAGAAAAAAAATAACTCAATGGGATAGTAAACTGTATAATTGGGGATATGAAGATAAAGAAATATATCTTGCATTAGGTAAGATAGATAAAGATAAAAGAATAATTAACAGTTTAAAGAAGGCCAATTTATTGCATTTTTCAAGAAAACGATTCAGGTTACAAGAATCTCCTTTGATACAATCTAAAAAATCAATAATAGACAAGCCAATAGAGAAGATTTCAAAAGCATTAACTGCGAAAAGCGAGAAGTCTTTTAAAGTTATTCTAAAAAAAGATAATATAAGTTCTATATTGCCAGCTATAGAAGTGAACGAAGATAAGAAATCAATTATAATCCATGAAAACCATCCTGTTTTTATTGAAACTATCAATTATTTTAATAAAACGTTTCGGATTAATTATGATAACTGGAATCCTCATGATTCTCCCTATTCAATTTGTCGATTAGATAAAGTAGATGATTTAGTCACTTTTAATAAATCACATCCGTTATTTAACAGTAAACTGAATGAAGAAAAAGTCAAACGTTTATCTCTTGGAATACTGATTATACTTAACAATACTCCTAATAAAGACAAATTAATTAGGAAATTAAATAATCTTCTTGAGGATACTTTTACGGAATAAAGGATGACATTAAAAATTTTAAATATTAAGAAAACACTAGTATCAAAACTTTGGCTACCCATTGCAAAAGAGGGTGGTAATAAGTTATTCCCACGCCTGAAAAAACATAAGAAAATGAAATTATTTACTTTGACAGAAACGTCTTATGAAGAAATAAAAACTTTTGAACAAAACAAGTTGATTAAAAGAGAAGACATTGTTGCTTGGAATTTTAGTCATCAACAAGCATTTAGATTAGAAACTGAATTAGGTAAATCTACTGTACTTTATGATGGTAGATTTGAAGATACTTTCATTGCAGATAGCAATTCAATATTTAATAGTCTTCAATGTGAGATAATTAATCTTGATTTCACCTCTCAAAGTCCACAATGTATAGATGGCAGACTTGAAAATGAAATTATTGTGCAAAGCATTATAATTAAATGGTTAAACAGTATAAAAAAAGATGGATTGGTTCTAATATATACAACTCTTTTAGATGATATCGAGATAAAACTTGACAAACTTAATGGTACATTTTCTAAAAACTCACAATTTTTAAATTCTATAAGTGATATAGATGATAAAATTAAATTTATAAATACTACATTTAATACAATCCTTTCAAATAATAACTATGATCTATATAAATCTGATGAAATTGTTTTAGACATTGATAATTCTACATATAAAATATTTTCAAGAGCTTGTATTATTTTAAGGAGTGTTTAAATGTCTTATTTTAAGATAAGTGATCTATCTGCAAAAACGAAAATTATGCATGATACTCAAACGAAATGGCGTGATAAAAACTGGAAAGAATCTTTAAAAAAACATAATTCTGAAATTGAAGAATTGTTGTCATTAATAGCGCTTTTTGATATTTGGAGAAATCGATTGCCACAAAAAGAAGCAATTAAAATATTAGCAAGGGAAATATATACTGATGCCTATTTTTCTATTCATTTTTCATGTTTTGGTCTTTATAAGTATGCACATATGTCATTAAGATCCGTTTTTGAAACTTCTTTGAGATTAATTTATTTTTCTAATCACCAGCTTGAGTTCGAATGGTGGAAATCAGGTGAAGAAAAATGGATTAGAGATTTATTAAAGGGAATGGATGTGGGGGGACAAGAATTTAAATATTTTGCTTATATTCCACAGATAAAAATTTTTGAAGAAAATTGTTCTCAAAACAAACGGCTATTAAAAGGTGATAATCCAAAGTTAAAAGTAATCTATAGTAAATTATCAAAACATGTCCATAGCGTTGGACCATATCTTCAAACTAGACATGGAACATTATCTCCTAAGTATAATCTGAATGAATTCCAAGATTGGTATAAAATTTTCAAAGAGGTACATAGATATGTTAACATATTATTAGCTCTATGTTTTGCAGAAAAGTTTAAAAATATGCCACCAGTTGATAGAAACAATATATTAGATAAAGCTGTTGGAATGGATTATAAAGAAAACTTAAAATTTGCTTGTGGTCTTTAGATTTATGAAAAATATTGAAAAAGAAATAAATGAAAATCTAAAACTATTTCCAACTACTCGTTATCAAGGAAGCAAACGCAGAATATTACCTTGGTTTTATCAAATATTTAAGAATTTAAAATTTGTGTCAGTATTGGATGGGTTTGGAGGCACCTCTAGTGTAAGTTACTTATTTAAATTAATGGGTAAAAGAGTCACATTTAATGATATTCTAACCTCCAACTATCAAAGTGGGATTGCATTAATTGAAAATGATGCTGTTACACTTAAAGAAATAGATATAGATTTCTTATTAAGAAAAAATAATTATGAATACCCATCCTTTATAAAAAATAACTTTAATGATATATATTATTACGACAATGAAAATGAGTGGCTTGATAGAATTACTTTTAATATTAAAATGCTATCAGAAAAATATAAAAGTGATGAACTTAAAAAGAAACGTGCATTAGCATATCACATTCTTTTTCAAGCATGTCTATGTAAACGTCCGTTTAATCTATTTCATAGAAAAAATCTATATCTTAGAAACGCTCATGTCGAAAGAAGTTTTGGTAATAAAAAAACTTGGGAGATTGAGTTTCCGGTTCTTTTTAGAAAATTCGCTGAAGAAACCTCAAATAAGGTTTTTTCAAATAATAATAAAAATCGTGCTATATGTAGCAATATAACAAACGTGAAAAAAACCAATTTTGATCTTGTATATTTAGATCCTCCATATCAAAGACCTAAGGATAGTCATCCAAAAGATTATTATCCTTTATATCATTTTCTTGAGGGTATAGTGGATTATGACAATTGGCCTTCAAGAATTGATTTTTCAAAAAAGCATAGACCTTTACTTAAAATTCAATCTAGTTTTGAGAAGAAATCACTTCTTAATAATATTGAGTTGATTGTAAATAAGTTTTCAGACTCAATAATTGCCATTTCTTATGGTGAACCAGGCATTCCTACTATTAGAGAAATACAAAGTATATTGGCAAAATACAAAAGTAAAGTATTTGTTTATAATAGAGTTTATTCATATAAACTAAACAAGAAAAATGGTAATGAAATGCGCGAGGTACTATTACTAGGATTATAATCTATAAATTCAATTACATATTACTCTTTTCTTCACAACATAGCTCGAAAATTATACATTTTCGTATGGCACGATTAGAGAAGCTCATCGGCATTATACACTCAGTTCAAAATTCTTTTCGGAATTCCTAATCCCCTTTCGCTTCTGAGTCCCGCAAAGCGGGATACTTAAAAAAGTTCTTGACATTTCAAACAAAATTCGTTATATTAATAACAAGTTATTTATAATAATAATTAATATATATTCATTTTCTCTAACAACCTCTAAAAAAGATGAACATACTAAAACATATTGCTTATATAACCGGCTTCCTCCGGCTAACAGCTAACAGCCAAAAGCCAATAGCTAATTTTTCCTTTGAAAGTGATAATCTAACTTTAATAAAAACAATCCCCGAAAATGCAAAATACCCCCATTAATGGGAGTTTTTGACAGTCTTTTGGCAGGAAATGATAGTAAAATTTCAATATTTTTCAGAAAACTCCCCAAAAATGAAAGTATTTAAAAAACATATTAACTTAATTCTTATGCCTCTTCTTCGTGAACTTCGCGGCTATAATATTTTATACTATGGATACATCAGATATTTTATTGTAAATTTTTTCGTTCGAGATAACGTAACCCTAATATATCCAATACCCCCTAATGTTGTAGGTGTAGAAAATTAAGAATTTTTAATAGTTTTTTATACCGAAATCAGACAATATTCTCTCATAAAGCGAGGATTTTCTATAAAAAAAGAAAAAAATCAGAAAATCCAATTAACCGGTTTAATGAAAATGATTTTATCTTAAAAATGAATTTAATTCTTGGTGAGTATAAAATATGAAATATTTAGTAAGGACTTTATTTGGTTTGGAGTGAGCTTATAAAAAAAGGCAACAGCTCAGAACTTCTGCCATTTTTTTATACTGCATTAACTTCAAATCCTTCCGGAAAGTCTTCCAAAATAGTTTTCTTGACCTTTTTCGGAACAATGCCGAGTGCAGTTGCTATGCCGTAAATAATTGCTTCGGGTTTTGCAGGACACCCGGGTATATAATAATCTACAGGTATAACTTTATCTGCACCACCATACTGGCTATAAAGGTCATAAAAAACACATCCACCTGTTGGGCAGGAACCGATAGCAATTACTAATTTGGGGTTGGGAACGGCATCATATAATCTCCTCAAACTCGGAGCGCATTGACGGGTAACGGGACCGCTGACAAGAAGAACATCGGCATGCCTTGGTGAGGCAACTAATTTTATTCCAAATCTTTCTACATCATAATAAGGAGTTAATATATTTATTACCTCTATATCACAACCATTGCAGGATCCGGTATTAGTATGATAAACCCATAGTGATTTTAGAAATGCCTTTTTACATAATTTCTCTAACATATATAACTCCGGATTTTTTTCTTATAATTATTAATTTTGTATTGGCGGAATTTAATTCAGCCCTAATCTCTCTTACATTCCAGCTCCCCAGATTGCAAGAATAGATTTTGTTGCTTTATCGAGTATCGGGTGAAGAAGCTGCGGGAAAATACCAATTAATATACAAAGTGCTGCCAATACTACGATACTGAACCACATTAAAAATGGAACTTCTTTAACGCCACCCGGGTTAGAAACTACTATCTCTTCTTTAGGTTTTCTCCAGAAGACTCTATATGCTGCCCAAACCAAACATGCAAGAGTTAGAACACTTGTTAGGACAGATATAACTAAAGCAAAATATAATTTCTGTTCAGCAATAGCAAGAAAAATAGTAAATTTGCTAAAAAATCCATTAAACGGCGGGAGTCCACTAATAGCAAGAGAACCGACAATAAAACAGAAAGCGGTTATCGGCATCTTTTTAGCAAGCCCCCCAAGCTTTTCAATACTCCTTATACCGTTAGTAGCATACATAATCGCACCAACACTCAAAAATAAAAGAGTCTTTATAATTGCATGATTCACTAAATGAAACAATCCGCCGTATATTCCTAAATAAGTCCCTAAGCCCAATCCTTCAAATACATAACTTATCTGGCTGACACTTGAATATGCAAGCATTCTTTTTAAATCATCTTGAACAATCGCCATTATAATACCGATAACCATGCTGATTGAACTTAAAATAGCAATGAATATAACTATCTGATGATAATGAGGTGAAAATATGGTAACAGTTCTTGCAAGGGCATAAGCTCCTAAATTTATTATTAATCCGGATAATAGAGCACTGACCGGTGTAGGTGCTTCAGAATGAGCATCCGGCAGCCAGGCATGAAATGGAACAAGACCTGCTTTTGTTCCGAATCCGGCAATCATAAAAGCAACGGCAAGAAGTGCAATATTCGATGGTATAAGGATAGCTATTTTACCTATTTCCGTAAGCAATAGTGCATGGCTTCCTTCAGGCAGATGAGGAATCGCTGATGCAAATATTAAAACTATACCGAAAAGTGAAAATGTTATTCCTACTACAACAAGAAGAACATATTTATATCCAGCTTCAAGCGATGCACGTTTTCTATAAAAAGCAACAAGAAGCGCAGTAGCTAATGTTGTTCCTTCCATTGCAACGTACAGCATAATCATATGATTTGTTGTAACCGTCCACATCATCGTACCGGTGAAAAGGAGTATCAGTGAATAATATAAAGTTACTCTATTGTCACTGATAAGCCCGCGTTCCTTCTCTTTATTTACATATTTTATTGATTGTACTAATATCAGAATAACCATCACACTTACAAGAAGTATCATTAAAGCTGATAATCCATCAATAAAAAATGCGTTATTGGCAGCTGTGAGTGTTTGTCCCTGAAGTATCTTTGAGGAAATTATTATAGCAATTGCTAAAGTAATAACCTGAAAAAATAATGCTATGTATTCTCTAATGTATTTAACAGGAATACTCTTAAGTAGAAAAACAAATAGAATTCCTACAATCGGTATAGTAAAAAGTAATATTGGCAAAAATGATACTACCATGACAATTCCCTATTTTATCATAAATACTGGATGAATAATTATAATTTTTGTATCGGTTCAGGTTTAAAGTTACAAGGGCACAAAATTATTATGTCTATTAATCAATTATATTAGAATATAACATCAATGCTTTAACTCGGACAATTTAGTCGTATCAGTCGAACCGAAGATTTCGTAAATTGTTCTGCTGAGATATAGCAAAATGAATACAATTGCTGTAACGTTTGTCAGAATACCAATCATTGTGGTTTCTGATAAGTTAGGAACTAAGCTCAAAAGTACAAGATGCACACCGTTTTCAAGCAGTACAAGACCAATTACGGTTTTAACAGCATCTCTTCTTGAAATCAAGGTGTATAATCCTAACATAAATACCATAAAAGATACCGCAAGAAGTGAGCGTATCGGCTCCTGCGTTGATGCTGCGGTCGGTGCAAGAAAATCAATTAGCCTTTGAAACAGATTAAAAAAACCGAGTGATAAAATCACTATAATAAAAAGAGATACTGCAAAACCTATGAAAGGTTTATATTCAATTACCGATACTCCTTTAATGAAATGCCATAAAAGCAAAGGAATAATTATTACCTTTGTTATAAAACATGTTAAAGCCCAGAGATACAGCGTTGGATTATCCATTATACTGGCGTACGAAATTATTATAAAAAAAAGAAAAATCGAGTGTAGTATATAAAAAATAGTGGCTGTTCTCAAATTTCTTGTTTCAACTGCAAGCACCGAAGTTAATAATATTGCAAGACTCAAAGTAATTAATGTATTACCTTCCATAACAAAAAATCTCCAATTAAAAATACTGAGTTATTATGCTGTTTTTTTTTCAATTTTTTTTTTAACTTCTCTCGGCATCGAGTCACCGATAAAATTCCTGTCTTTTCTCATTCTTTTTGTTGGGATTCTATCAATCATATTATCAGTTTCAAAGCATCTTCCACATCTTTGGCATGTAGCCATATATATTTCCTGTTCAATTGACAGGTCATCTTTATTATTAGTAACAGTTTCATATTCCTTAGACATTATAATTGCCCCTTCAGGACAAACTTCTGCGCACCTTGCACAGTAAGTACATCTTTCTAAGTGAAATATCATCTTTGTTTTTTCACCATCATCAAAAAACCTGATTAATCTTGCCGGGCAAACATTTGCACATCCACCACAGCCTGTACATTTTGTTGGGTCTATTTCCAGTTTTCCTCTGAAATCGCCTACCGGAACACGTGGTTCATAAGGATATGGAAGTGTAACCCGTAAATTACTGAAACAAATTATTGCCTCTTTTACCTTCGCCCTAAACATTTTATTCCTCAATATTTATAAGGTTTTAAAAAATTAAAATAATTACGCACCTATGAGTGCAAAAGCTAAACCTGCAAAAGCAAAAAATATAACTAAACCAAAATATTTTACAGTTTGATCGATTCTTAATCTTGGATTTACAGAATGAACAACTGCAATAATTATAACAAACACAGCTATCATTATGAAATTCTCAATAATTTTTAATATACTAATTTCAAAGTAATGCCAGGGAATAAATACTGTGACAAATAGTGAAGCAAAAACAAGATTTTTAACATAAAAAGACCATTTGAAAAGTGCTAATTTTGGACCGCTCTGCTCAATGAAAGGACCACCCATAATTTCTGTTTCAGCTTCAACCGTATCAAACGGAAGTCTTGATAACGACCTGAGTATTGTAAGAAATAAGGCAATACCGGCAATTGCCATAGAAAAAGATAATCCATTTTCAGTCTGCCAATGAGCTATATCAACAAAGGATAATGATTTAGCTTTCACAGCACCTGTAATTAGAGCAATTATAAATACCGGTTCAGCTGTTAAAACCATCATCATCTCTCTTGAAGAGCCTATTACTCCATAAGGACTGCCGGAAGACATTCCGCTTAATAATATCATTAATGCACCAAATATCAGAAAATAACCAAACACTATTATATCACCAGACATGCTGAGTGGTGCTTTAATCCCAAATGGTGTAAGTAATGCTAACAATAATGCACTTGAAAAACAGATTAACGGTGTATATTTAAATAAAATATTATCTGTGTTTGTTACTTCCTCTTTTCCAAAAAGTTTTAATAAATCAAAATATGGCTGTAATATAGGCGGACCTATTCTTGATTGAATTAATGCTACAACCTTTCTGATTATTCCTTCTAAAAGAGGCGACAAAAATATTACAAGTAATAGATTAAATATGCTTAATCCCAGAACCTCCAACATCATTCCTCCAAAATATATTTTACGAAATTCAGAAGTTAGAATACAGAAGTCAGAATGAGTAAACCAGCTAATCCCGCATAGCGGGAATGAATTCTGAATTCTGTCTCCTGACTTCTGAATTCTAAATTACTTAATTTGAAATTTCTTTCTTGAAAGTTCTTCAATTTCTTTTTTACTATACACCTTCACTTCTCCGTTTTTAACATCAACAGTTTCTACTCTATCCGTGCAGGAAAAACAGGGGTCGAGACTGGCAATATCGATTGGCACATCAGCAATTGTCTGGTCTTGAATCATAACCGGAACAATCTGAAGATTTTGAAATGTTGGCGCCCTTGCTTTCCATCTATAAGGCATATTTTCTTCACCGGTTATTACAAAATGATGGCACTCACCTCTTGCAGCTTCTGTTGCAGATACTCCTATTTTTCCCGGGGGAATAGGTTTATCAATTTTTGCCACAATAGGTCCTTCAGTCATCTCATTAAGACACTGTCTAACAATCGAAATGGAATCAAAAAGCTCTTTTATTCTGACGAGAGTTCTCGCGAGTATATCTCCCCCGGTCTCTACTATTTTATTTACTTCAACTAAATCATAAGCTGCATAAGGATGGTCAATCCTTGTATCGATTGAATAACCTGAACCCCTTGCAGTTGGACCGAGAATTGAATATTTTATTGCATCTTCATTGGAAATTTTCCCAACATTTTCAAGTCTCATCAATAATGGAGTATCACTTACAATTGCATTAAGAACCGCTTTTGTTTCTTTGTCAATTTTATCCATAATTTCAATAATTTCTCTATGCATATCTTTTGGAATATCTCTTCTTACGCCGCCGACAATATTCATACCGTAAGTTTTTCTATTTCCGGTAACCTTTTCCGTAAGCCACATAATCGGTTCTCTTATTCGCCAGGCTTGCATAAGAATTGTATCAAAACCTATTATGTGTCCGGCTATGCCAAGCCATAAAAGATGGCTGTGTATTCTTTCAAATTCGCCTAAAATTGATCGTATATATCTTGCTCTCAAAGGTACTTCAATTTCTGCAGCCATTTCAATTGCCTGGCAGTATGCTGTACTATGTGCCGTACCGCAAATGCCGCAAATACGCTCGGCAAGGAACGGTATCTGATTGTAATTTAATTCTGTTTCCCCGAGTTTTTCTATCCCTTTATGATTATAAAAACCTCTGTAATCACATCCAACAATTTTTTCTCCCTCAACAAATAATCTAAAATAGGCAGGTTCTTCAAGCGTAGGGAAAAACGGACCTAAAGGAAAAACTACAGAACCTTCGGGTTTTTCTTTCATTTTAGGTCTATATTTCGGCATACTCTCCGGGAATTCATCATGCGGAAAATCCTTTCTAAACGGGTATATTCCTTCGGGCCAGTCATCAGAAACTATAAGTCTTCGCGGGTCAGGATGATTTTTAAATTTTATTCCATACAAATCCTGAACCTCCCTTTCTGCCCAACCCGAAGCAGGAATTTTCTGGGAAATAGCATTAATTTCAAGCTTATCTTCCTGCACAGGACAGTGTACAATTAAATATATATGCTCATCTGCCAATGAAAATACATGAGAAACTAAAAATTGATTATCTTCTTTTTCTCTGTAATCTGTCCCGGCTGTAATGACAAACCGAGCTTTTAAATCATAAAATATGTGATTGCATATATCTTTAACATTTTCTTTTTTAATCCATAAATTTATCTGATTTTTTATTTTTTCTTCAGATTTTATTATTTTTTCGCCAAACTTGCCTTTTAGATTCTCAACTAATTCTTTGCTGTTCATATTTTAAGTCCCTAAAAATCAAATACTGTTAAAAATTATGATTATATTAGATATAGTACCAAAATACTGACAACTAATCCGATGAACATCCAGAATAAATAGACATGCGGAATACCCACATGAGTTTTACTGAATTTCTTTAAAATTTTCAATATTAAATTAACAAGCGGATAATAAAACCACTTATCTATTTCAAGAATTTTATTAATTACACTTTTTTCAGACAACTCTATTTTTGGAAGAGTAATCGATGGATACACTCCCTCTCTTTCATATTTACCAATTTTCAGTCTGAATAACTGTTTAAAAGGCATATAAAAATTATGTGCAGAATACCTTACTTCTTCATCGGTATGGACCTCGCCACAATACCAGGATTCTACTATTCTTTCTTTAACTTTACCGGATTTATAAAAATAATAAGAAATTAGAGTTGTTATAATCAATGCCGCAAGAATAACAATTGGATTCCATGAACCAAATATTCCTGAACCGAAATTTGTATTTATACCAATTAAAGAATCTCCATAAAGTGAATTTATTGAAGGTATAATTCCAGTACTAAATATATCGGTTACAGCACTATAAATAACTTTTATCGGCAGCATAGGAAATAAGCCTATTATTATACACAATCCCCCTAATACTAATTGAGGTATATACATAAATTTCGGGACATCATTTTTTTCTAATTTTTCTGCATCCTTATGCATTTTTCCAAAAAAGGATGCGCCAAAAAATTTGAAAAATGAAGCGAGTGTTACAGCAGAAATAAATATAGCAATAATTCCCAAAATTATAAATATAACATTTGACATTCCGCCAACTATCGATGCCTGATAAATAAGCCATTTACTCGAAAATCCATTTAACGGGGGTACACCTGCGATAGATAATGAAGCAATAACAGTAGCAATTGCAGTCATAGGCATTAACTTCGACAAACCTCCGATTTTATTCAGGTCTCTTGTACCGGTTTTATAAAATATTGAACCGGCTGTTAAAAATAAAGATGTTTTATATATGGAGTTATTTATTAAATGAAAAATGCCCGCAATAATTGCAATAGTTGCTAAAGCTTTATTTGTGGGTAGAAAGTATATTCCAATTCCAATCCCTAAAAGCATATAACCTATCTGCCCGATAACATGAAATGAAAGGAGTTTTTTAGTATCATCCTGAATCAATGCAGTCATTGTTCCAATAAAAATTGAGGCAGTAGCAAAAATTGCAATTATAATGCCCCAACTCTCAGAATATTTTGAAATCGGAAGAATATCACAAAATATCCTGATAATGCCATAAACACCAAGTTTTGACATTATGCCTCCAAAGACAGAAGCAGCACCGCTGGGTGCAGCAGGATATGCGTCAGGCAGCCAATCTCCAAAAGGAAATACTCCTGCTTTTGTTGCAAAACCAACAAAAAATAATGCTAAAACAATATGAACAAGAACCGGACTTGTTGATATTAATCCTCTTAAAGATAAACTTAATGATTCAAAGTTAAAAGAATTCGATTGTGTGTATAGAATTATCGCTGCTAAAAACATACATGCAGTAGCAATGTGGGTCATAAGAAAATATTTATATCCACCTTTTAGGCACTCTTTATCTTTTCTGTCAAAAATTACCAACGCATAAGAAGACAAGGTCATAAATTCCCATGCTATAAAGAAGAAAAACATATCATTTAAAGAAACAACGGCTATCATCGAGGCAAAATTGAGTAAAAGTGGAGGATAATACCCCAATAGATTTATATTTTTGTAATATGGTGAAGACATAAATTTTATCGAATAAAAAGTTGTTACCACACTGATAAGTGCTATAAGACATAAAAATATGGCGCTGAGAGTATCAAAATGGAATGAAAGAGTAGAACCAATTAATGTAACGGATATTTCTGATATTTTTACGGAAATTGGGCCATTAGAAAAAACATCTATGGAAAGTGTTATTATTTCTAAGGCTGCAATTAATACGAAGAAAAAAGAAATATAACCACAAATTTCTTTAAATTTGCTTTTATAATAGGCAGTGAAGAAAGTTGTTACGGAACCAATTATCAAAATAATTATTGACGAAATTATTAATTCGGTATGATTCATTTATAATTGTCCATTATTATTAAAACTTAATTATTATATTTGATTAATTAACGGCAGTCCGATAAGAGGAGCCACCAGACAAAGTATAATCAAAACTATCAATGCCAAATTAATTACTAAAGAAGGCTTTTTCACATCTACACTAACTTTCGACACCTCCCCGAAAAATATTATGTGGACCACTCTCAAAAACCATGCAAAAGCAACTATTGTTTCTAAAAGAAAAGGTATTAATATTAAATATCCAATAATACCACCTATATTAACGGCACCAATAAATAGAAAATATTTACTCCAAAAACATGAAAATGGGGGAATTCCCGTTAATGCTAAAAATCCAATCATAAATGCAGTTGAAACTAAAGGAAGTTTATAGCTTAGACCACTTAAGTCTTTTATACTTCTAACACCGGTGCTATAAGATATTGCTCCAACACATAAGAAAAGAAGTCCTTTAGCTGCAGCATGATTTATTATATGCAGTATTCCTCCTGAAAGACCGGTCTTAGAACCCATTATTCCCATTCCCACACCGAGTAAAATATAGGCAAGATGGGTTATGGTTGAATATGCTAAAAGTTTTTTCAGGTCGTCCTGAAAGAAGAAAAAATACACCCCTACCAGCATTGTAACTACTGCCATAATTGCAGTAAGCAAGCCCATTCCAAAAGAAATAGAATAAGATGAAACTGCTATTCGTGCAATTAAATACACTCCTGCTTTAACCATTGCAGCAGCATGAAGATACATACTCACTGTCGTAGGAGCAGCCATTGCATCGGGAAGCCAAGTATAAAACGGAATTTGAGCTGACTTTGCCCAGGCAGCGATTAAAAAAAACAAAAATATTAAATTTTTTAATCCCGGTGAGAGTGAATTAATCGCTGAAAAATCGAATGAACCTGTTTTTGCATAGATAATTACAACAGCGATTGCGAAGAAAATACCACCACTAAAAGTCATCAATAATGCTTTAAAACCTGCCTTAAGAGAATCTTCATCTCTGTAATGAGATATCAGTGCCCATGAGCATATTGTTGTTAGTTCCCAGAAAATATAAAGCTGAAGCAAATTCGGTGAAACAGCAATGCCAATCATAGAAGCAATAAAAAGCATCATCCAGAAATTGTGCCGTTGTTTACCTTCATAAGTCGGATGCTCTTTATTATTAGGACTTATATATTCGATTGAGTATAGCATCACAATAAAACCCATTATGGAAACAACAGCTAAGAGGAGCATGCTCAACGGGTCAATAAGATAACCAAAAATATTAACTGATTCTAATCCTGTTATCCAGGGTAGATTAATTAATAATACTTTCAGAGTACCGGGAAATACTGTTATTATAACGACAGCAGCACAAATCAAACTTAATCCGGAAGCAATCAAAACAGAAATATCACTTTTTTTCTGATTTAGCAATCCGGAAAGTATTGCCCCTAAAACAGGAATTACCAACATAATCAAAACAATATTATTCATTCTTTATCTCTAATTGTTTAACTTAGAAATATCTGTAAATATTTTTTCAAGATTATTTATTGATTCTTTCACTTCTTCGCTCAATTGATTCCCAAAACTTATTATTTTAGGTTGGATACCGAGAATATAAATATTATCATCGATAAAATTTTTTAAATATTTTACAAAAAGGCTTATCGATGTTCGGTGTGAATCAAAGTTTTTGTCATTTAACTGCTCAGGCTGAAGCAATGCTACATCACCAGGATTCCCATTTATGTTAACAGCATCTACAATAAGTAGTGTATCAGGTTTTTTTGAAATAATTTCTCCAGTGTAATTTTCAGGAAACAAACCGGTATTTATGCAGTCAAAATTATTCAAATTCTCAATCTTATCAACAAAAGCAATTCCAACAGCATCGTCCCCTTTAAAAGGATTTCCTATTCCTAAAATTACAACCTTACCTTTTAATATCTTTTCAAGCTCGCATTTCAGATTAATTTCATTCATCATACTATTTTCAAACAAAACACTCCTCTACCTAAAGCACACTACGAAACATGAAAATATTATATTTTATTTCTGCCGGTGACAACACCAATAGATAGCAAGTTTTTAAAAAGAGTGCCAATCTTCTAATCCTCCGGCAAGGTTTTAATTTCTTTATATGAAAAGACCGGACCATCAATACAGACATATTTATGTCCGATAGCACAATGCCCACATTTTCCCACACCACACTTCATATATCTTTCTAAAGTTGAAATAACTTTGTCTTCCGGCAGTCCCATCTGCAGCAATTCCTGAATAACAAATTTTATCATTATGGGAGGTCCGCAGGTATATGCAGCAGTATTATGAGGGTTTATTTCAATTTTTTCAAACAATGTAGTAACTACTCCAACGTTTCCTGTCCAGCCGTTACTTGAAACATCCACTGTCTCAAGAAATTCCACTTCATCATTTTTATTCCACTCATTCAGTAAATTTTTATATACCCTGTCCCCGGGAGTTCTTGCACCGTAAAGGATTGTAAATTTCCCAAAATCGTTCCTATTATCCAATATTGGAAGGATTAATGACCTTAGCGGGGGAAGGCCTATCCCACCTCCTATTATAAGAATATCCTTTCCTTTCATCTCATCGAAAGGAAAGCTATTCCCAAACGGTCCGCGAATACCTATCTCATCACCGACCTTTTTCTTGTGGAGAGCATTCGAGACTGAGCCGACTGCTCTGACAGTTATTTCAAAACGTTCTTT
>SDBU01004870.1_pt1 | contig 16271 bp, 27 predicted proteins | sample 2277071 | NCBI WGS metagenome assembly SDBU01 (sample SAMN10397929, study PRJNA504765) | marine sediment metagenome | isolation source: marine sediment core GS08_GC12, 126 cmbsf | place: Arctic Ocean: Gakkel Ridge, Loki's castle | collected 2008
GATCTGGCCGGGCTTGCGCGGTGCGCGGAGATCACCTTCCTGTGACGCGTCCGCCGCCGACCACAATCCAGCGGACAGCCCCTGAGAAGAGAACGCCCCCGGTCAAATCCGGGGGCGTTGCTTTCCGATCCTGGGAGGCGGCCGATCCATCCGTCGGACAGGGCCCTCTACCGCTTGGTGTACTGCGGGGCCTTGCGGGCGCGTTTCAGACCGTACTTCTTGCTTTCCTTCACGCGGGAGTCCCTGGTAAGGAGCCCGGCTGCGCGAAGCGGTGCCCGCAGGTCCGGGTTCAATTTCAGGAGTGCGCGTGCGAGGCCAAGCGCCACAGCGCCGGCCTGGCCGGACACGCCGCCGCCCCTGGTCTTCGCGACGACTGTGACGGTGTCGCCACTGCCGGTCGCCCTCAACGGCGCATGGACCCTGGAGATCCAGCTCAGGCCCGGGAGTGCCTCCTCCACGGGTTTCCCGTTGACGGTGATGTTGCCGGGCGTGGCGTAGAGCCGCACCTGGGCGATGGCACCCTTGCGCCTTCCGATTCCGTAGTAGTAATGCTGCTCCGTCAACTACGCCTCCCCAGCGTCCTCGGGGCTATCCGAGCCTGCCTCTTCTACCGTGGCCTTTGTTCTCGTCCGGCGCCTTCGAGCCGGTTGCGCAGGGGCCTCCTCTGCCGGAGTCTCGACCGGAGGCGTCTCCTCAGCCGGGGCCGGGGCCTGCGCCTTCGTCCGGCGCCTTCGAGCCGGTTGCGCAGGGGCCTCCTCTGCCGGAGTCTCGGCCGGAGGCGTCTCCTCAGCCGGGGCCGGGGCCTGCGCCTTCGCCCGGCGCCTTCGAGCCGGTCGCGCGGGGGCTTCCTCTGCCGGAGTCTCGGCCGGAGGCGTCTCCTCAGCCGGGGCCGGGGCCTGCGCCTTCGCCCTCGTCCGGCGCTTTCGAGCCGGCTGCGCAGGGGCTTCTTCCACAGGAGTCTCGGCCTCGATGGCCAGTGTCGCCCGCGTTCTTTCGGCACCGATGACCTGAGCCGTGTGCGGATGCTCCGGTCCCGCGTACACCTTGAGCCGCGAGAACATGCGCGCACCGAGCTTATTCTTCGGCAACATCCCTTTGACCGCGTGCTCAATAACACGAGTCGGGTGCGTTGCCAGCATCCTGCCGAGCGGGATCTCTTTGCGGTTGCCGGGGTACTGGCTATGTCGGACGTAGATCTTCTGCTCGGGCTTGTCGCCGGTCACCCTCACCGAGGAGGCGTTGGTGACAACGACGAAGTCGCCCGCCAGCAGGTGGGGGACGTAGCCGGGCTTGTGCTTGCCCATCAGCAGCCAGGCCACCTTCGTGGCCAATCTGCCAAGTACCTCACCCGAGGCGTCGAGCACATGCCAGTCCGCCACCAGTTCCGAGGCACCCGGGTTGTAGTGTCTGATCCTTGTTGTCATCTCTGGTTTCCGTTCACGAGGGGAAGCCCTTTCGGGCCCGCGTCAGAGTAGGCAATGTCCACAAGACACAACCCGCGCGCGGGCATGATCCGCCCGGCCAAGCCGCGTTTCGCAGCTTCCAGGCGCGCCTTGAGCTCGGTCTTCGTCATCTTGAAGTGGCCAATATCCACCAGTGCTGCCGCCATACGGCGCACCTGCTGGTGCAAGAAAGCGTTGCCGCGAAAAGTGAGCGCCACGCGGTCGCCCGCGCGCTCGGCAGATATCCGGTCCATTCGGCGCACGGTGCTGGCCCCTTCCGGGGTGGCCGACCCTGCGAACGAGGCGAAATCGTGCACGCCCTCAAGTATGCGGCCTGCCCGGTCCATGGCGTGTTCATCCAACCGTGTCTTCACCGGCGTCTCGATGCGCCTTCGCATCGGTGACTGTACCGCAGCGTCAGTGAGAGAGTAGACGTACTGGCGGGCTTCGGCGTCGCGGCGCGGATCGAAGCGGTCTGCCACGCGGGCGACCGCCCCAGCGCGCACATCCTCCGGCAAGTAGTAGTTCAACGCTCTCCTGATGGTGTCTTCCGTCAGTCCTGTATCGACATCGAACGCCGCGACCTGACCCGTGGCATGGACCCCTGTGTCTGTGCGGCTCGCGAGGTGGACCCTGATCTCCTTTTCGAACACGGTCTGCAGCGCTTTCTCCAGTTCGCCCTGGACCGTGCGGACATTCGTTTGAAGCTGCGAACCGTGGAATCCCGTTCCTTCGTACTCGACGATCAATCCGATGCGCATGGCGTCCCGGCAGCGAGCTCAACGCGACGCGCGCCGGTGTCTATTCCTCCACCAGTTCCAGTACCGCCATCTCCGCTGCATCGCCCTTGCGGGCGCCAAGCTTGATGATGCGGGTGTAGCCCCCGTTGCGGTCCCGGAACCTGTCTGCCAGCTCGTCGAACACCGTGTCCAGCACTCTCCGGTCGGTGATGAACGCAGCCGCCATCCGGCGGTGGTGCACGGAGCCTTTCTTGCCGTGGGTGACCATTTGCTCGGCGAGCGAACGCACCTCCTTGGCCTTCGCCACGGTCGTGGTGATCCGGCCGTGACGCAGGAGGTCCGTGACCATCCCGCGGAACATCGCCCACCTGGGCGCGGATGGCCGATCAAACTTGCGGCCGGAAACCCTGTGTCTCATCGCTACGGTCTTTCAGCCCGCGGGCTCTGGTGGCGTCCAAGCGGAGCCAGCGAGCCGGCTAGGCGTCCTGTTCTTCCGTTTCCTCGTCGATTTGCGGGGAGTTGTCCTCTTCCTGCTGTTCAGCTCCCTGTTGCTGTTCGGGCAGGAAGTTCTTCTCTGCGAGTTTTTCGTACAGTTCATCGAAGGACTTCTGGCCAAAGTTCCGGATCTTCAGGAGTTCGGCCTTCGGCATCGACAGGACCTCGCCGACCCTGTTGATAGTTGCCCTCTTGAGGCAGTTGAGCGTCCGTGCCGATAGTTCCAGGGTTTCGACCAGGGTGTTGTAGACCTCGGGAGAGATGCCGATGCCGGCTGCGGGTCCGCCTTCCTCCGGGGTTTCCTTGTCCACCATCGAGAAAAGGTAGAACCGCTGCATCAGTTGGCCGGCTGCCGCCTGCATCGCTTCAACCGGCGAAATGGTGCCGTCCGTCCACACTTCGACGATCAAGCGTTCTAGGTCCGAGCGCTGCCCGATACGCGTGGTTTCGACGGCGAAGTTCGCTTTCCGAACGGGCGTGAACACGGCGTCGACCGGTAGCACGCCTATGGGGAGTCCCTCTTCGTTCGAGGCCGGGACGTATCCGACTCCCTGTTCCACGTTGAACTCGACTGACAGCCTGGCCTCGGACGAATCAAGCGTTGCGAGGTGAAGTTCCGGGTTGGCGATTTCAAAGTCGGCCGTGGCCATGACGTCGCCGGCGCGGATCTCGCCCTCGCCATCCACCTCGAGCCGCAGTCTGCCCGGGCGGTCCACCAGGGAACGCAGGCGAATCGCTTTCACATTGCGCAGGAATTCGCCGACTTCCTCCCGCATGTGGTCCACGGTGGAGTATTCATGCAGGATGCCGTCGATCTTCGCCCACGTGATCGCTGTGCCCTCGAGTGAACTCAGGAGGGCGCGTCGAAGCGGGTTGCCGAGCGTGACGCCCCAACCGCGCTCCAGTGGCTCGGCAGCGAACCGTCCATACGTATCGGTCGCCTCCTGGACGACAAGCGATAGCTCTGGTACCTCCGGGGGCTCCAGGGTCAGTTCTTCTGTCGGCGTTAGGCCGTACATGCGTTCAAGCATTGTGGGTGCTCGTTACCTCTTGGAATAGAACTCGACGATCAAACGGGTGTCGATGTCGGTATCGATATCGCCGGGCTCGGGGAGAGACATTACTGTGCCCTTCACAGCAGTTTCGTCCAGATTCAGCCACTGGGGCACCGGGCGTTTCTTAAGTGATTCGACGACGCCTTGGAAGAAGTCACGTTTCGTTGACTGTTCCCGCCACGTGATCTCGTCGCCGGCCTTCACGAGGAAGGATGGGATGTCCACGCGCCCGCCATTAACCCGGAGGTGTCCGTGGTTGATCCGTTGCCGGCTCTGCTGACGGGAATCGGCGAAGCCCAGGCGGAACGCGACGTTGTCCAGGCGTCTTTCGAGGAGTTGCATCAGCCGTTCGCCGGTGACGCCCTCCATGCCGGTCGCCTTCACGACGTATGTGCGGAACTGGCGCTCAAGGAGGCCGTAGATCTCCCTGGTCTTCTGCTTCTCGCGCAATTGCGTACCGTGTTCCGAGATACGACGGCGACGCGTCTGCTGGTGTTGTTCCCCGGGCGGGCTCTTGCGCCGTTCAACGGCGCAGCGCGGGGTGCTGCACCGATCGCCCTTCAGGAAGAGTTTGGTGCCATTGCGCCGGCACAACCGGCATGCGGGTCCCGTATAACGTGCCATTTTCTGTTCTTGAACCGTCCTGGCGGGCAGGCGGCCTGCGCCGCTAGCGGGGCTTGAGGGTGATTGTCGTGGTTACCTGCGGTCCTATTGGAGACTCGGGTTCAGTTGCGGCGTTTCTTCGGGGGGCGGCACCCGTTGTGAGGCACTGGCGTCACATCTCGGATGCTGGCGACGCGCAGCCCGGCGCCCTGGAGCGCGCGGATGGCCGCCTCGCGCCCGGAGCCCGGGCCTCGAACATATACGTCCACGGTGCGGAGCCCGTGTTCCATGGCTTTTCTGGCGGCGTCCTCTCCGGCGCGTTGCGCCGCGAACGCCGTGGCTTTGCGAGAGCCTTTGAAGCCCACCTGGCCTGCGCTGCTGGAAGCGATCACGTCTCCGGCCGGGTCCGTGAGGGCGATCATCGTGTTATTGAACGTCGCCGAGACGAAGGCGCGTCCCTGTGGGATGAACTTCTTTTCCCTTCTTCTCGTACGAGGTTTTCTCGGCATCTGCTCTCCTTGGCCCGCTAGCAGGTCTCGAACCGCACTACCGGCGGCGGCCTACTTCGCGATGGTCCTCTTTCTTCCGGCCACGGCGACTTTGCGCGCCCGCTTGGTGCGTGCGTTGGTTTTCGTCCGCTGGCCGTTGACGGGGAGGCCGCGGCGGTGGCGGAGGCCGCGGTAACACTGGATGTCTATGAGCCGCCGAACGTTGGAATTGATCTCGCGTCGGAGGTCGCCTTCGATGAGACCTGCCGATCGATCGACCGCTCCGCGCACCCTTGCGAGTTCGTCCTCGCTGAGGTCGCGGACACGCGGGTTGTCGGGCAAACTTGCATCCTCGGCCACCTTCTTGGCGATGACCTGCCCGATCCCGTAAATCGCGGTCAGGGCGATCTCAAGACGCTTGTTATCAGGGATATTGACGCCGGCGACTATCGCCATGTTGTCCTCTCAGCCCTGTCGCTGCTTGTGCTTGGGGTTTTCGCAGATCACGCGGACAACTCCGTGGCGCCGGATGACCTTGCACTTGTTGCAGCGGCGCTTAACCGATGCTCCTACTTTCACTGTAATCCTCGTGCCGGTTGCGGCTATCTGAACCTGTACGTTATTCGGCCCCGGGAGAGATCGTATGGGGAGAGCTCCACCAACACCCGGTCGCCCGGAAGCACCCGGATGAAATTGAGGCGGATCTTTCCGGAGGCGTGGGCGAGCACCCGGTGTCCGGTGGGCAGCTCAACGCGGAAAGTGGCGTTGGGCAATGACTCCGTAACCAGGCCCTCTACCTCGATGGCCTCCTTCTTGGGCATCTGTCTCCTCAGCCCCTTCTACAGTGCTGTGAGGATCACCGGGCCTTCCTCGGTGATCGCTACGGTGTGCTCGAAGTGAGCCGACGGCGTCCCATCGGCTGTGACAACTGTCCATCCGTCATCCAGCGCTCTCGTCTTCCACCCCCCCAGGTTGACCATCGGCTCGATCGCCAGGGTCATCCCAACCTTGAGCAGGGGACCCTGGCCCGATGGGCCGAAATTGGGCACCGGCGGCGGTTCGTGCAGGTTGCGCCCGATGCCATGGCCTACGTACTCGCGCACGACGCCGTAGCCGAGCGGTTCGATGGCACCTTCTATGGCAGCCGAAATGTCCCCAATCCGGTTGCCCGGCCAGGCCCTTTCGATGCCCCTGGCGAGCGCCACGCGAGTAGCGTCCACCAGAGCTTCCAATTCCGTCGCCTCGGCACCCGCAACAAGCGTTACCGCTGCGTCGCCGTGGAACCCGTCGACAATAGCCCCAAGGTCCATACTGACCAGGTCGCCGTCTTCTATTACCCGGTCCCCCGGGATTCCGTGCACTACCTCCTCGTTGATCGAAACGCACACCGCGGCCGGGTACTCCATGTAGCCCAGGAAAGAGGGCCGGGCGCCGCAGGATCTGATGACCCTTCGCGCCTGCCGATCCAGTTCCCGGGTTCTGACCCCGGGGACCACGGCCTCAACCAGCCGCTCAAACGTGTACGCGACAACGCGCCCGGCTTCTCGCATAGATTCGAGCTCGCGCCCCGACTTGATCGTCGTGCCCGATGCGGCGTTGCCGCCTGCTCCAATCCGGGGCGCGCCGTGCGTGTTCACCAGTTAGCCTCGCAATTATAGCTCAAAGTCGCTCTCGGGGAAGCGCCGGCCTATTACGCCGCCGCGACCAGGCGTCCGTGTATGTCATCGGGCGCGCCCTCTCCATCGATCTCCGCCAGTGCGCCGGCCTGCCGGTAGTACCCAACCACCGGGGCCGTCTGTTCCCGGTACACGGTAAGCCGTCGACGCACCGATTCGGGATTGTCATCGGGACGCTGCGTCAACTTGCCGCCGCACAGATCACACCTGCCCGGTTCTCTGGGCGGCGAGAACTCCAAATGGTACGGTTTCTGGCACTCACTGCACGTGAAGCGTCCTGCGAGCCGTCGCATGAGTTCGTCCTCGGATACGCGAAGGGAGAGGACCCGGTCGATCGGCTCGCCGACTTCCTTCAGTGCTCCGTCCAGGGCTTCGGCCTGAGGAAGAGTTCTCGGGAATCCATCCAAGATCACGCCGGCGGCGGAATCGGAAGCGCTCATACGGGCGATGATCATCTCGATTACCACGCCGTCGGGCACCAGATCTCCGCGTTCCATGTACGACTCAGCCAGGTTTCCGAGCCGGGTGCCAGAGGCCACTTCCGCGCGGAGCATATCGCCAGTGGCCAGATGGATGAAGTCCAGTGCGGCTGCCAGACGGGCAGCCTGCGTTCCCTTGCCCGCGCCGGGCGGGCCGAGAATAACGATGCGCAACGCGGAGTCCTCCCAGACTCTTGTTACCGGATGAACCCTTCGTAGTTGCGCATCAGCAACTGGGCTTCGAGCTGGCGCATCGTGTCCAGGCCGACGCCAACCATGATGAGCAGGCTAGTGCTGCTGAGGATGCTTGTGGCAGCGGGCAGATCGGTCACCTGTCCTGATAGATAGGGGATGATCGCCACGAAGCCAAGGAAAAGCGCTCCGCCCCAGGTTATCCGGAGGATCACCCGGGTGAGGTAGTCATTCGTGGGCCTGCCGGGCCGGATACCCGGCACGAACCCCCCGTTCTTCTGGAGGTTCTCCGCCAGGTTCTGCTGATTGAAGACCACAAGGGTGTAGAAGAACGTGAAAATCACCACCATCACGAACACGGCAACCCAGTAGGCGCCGCTGGTGGTGCTGAACGTGGTGGTGAAGAAATCCGCCACGCGCGCCATTATGGAGTCGCTGCCCGGTTGCAGGAAATAGCTGGCGATGGTGGCTGGGAGGATCAGCAACGAGAACGCGAAGATCAACGGGATCATGCCGGCGGAGTTGACGCGAAGCGGTATGTGTGTAGCACCCGATTGGCGATACATCCTCCCGCCGCGAAACACGCTGCGGCCGTATTGCACCGGGACGCGTCGCTGAGCCTCGTTGAAGAACACGATGATGTAAACGATCGCCAGACCGATGGCGATGAGCATGGCGAGCTGGAAGGTTTGATCGCGCAGCAAGTAGCCCTGTCCGACATAGTTCGGCAACTGAGACACTATGCCGCCGAAAATGATCAACGAGATGCCGTTACCGATGCCCCTCTCGGTGATCAACTCACCCATCCAGACCAGCAGCATCGTGCCCGCCGTCATGGCCGACACGATCGCAAGCGTCGGCACCAGGTTGCCTCCACTCAGACCGATGCCTGATATGGCGCCGCCCTCGGCCCCGCCGAAAGCGCCCTGCATAAGGTTGAGCTGCGCGAAGCCCTGCATGAAAGCTATAGGGACGGTGAGGTAGTGCGTCCACTGGTTGATTTTCTGACGCCCGTATTCGCCCTCCTGTGCCAGCGCTTTCAGGGATGGCACAACCGGCTGGAGGACCGTCATGATGATGGACGCGGTGATATACGGATAGACGCCCAGTGCAGCGATGCTCAGGTTCCTGAGAGCACCGCCTGAGAAGAGGTCCAGGAAACCGAGCAGAGGGTTGGCTTCAAATGCCGCAGCCAGCGCGCTCCTGTCGACACCGGGAACGGGGACGTGCGCGAAGAACCTGAATATGATCAGGATGCCGAGCGTGAACAGTATCCGGTACCGCAGGTCGGGGACCCGCATGGCGTCGATGACGGCCTGGATGAGAGCGGGCCGCCTGGATTCGGGCCGTTGCGACTGGCCTTCCCGGATCACTGGTCCTTCTCGCTCCCCGGACCGGGCAGCACGGTGACGGCACCACCTGCCGCCTCGATCTTTTCGCGCGCCGACTTGCTGAAGGCATGAGCGGACACGTTCAATGGTGCGTTGACATCGCCGCCGCCAAGTATCTTCACCAGATCACGAGACTTTCGCACAAGTCTTCGCTCCAGCAGTTTCTCCAGCGTAACCTCGGTGTCCCGGCCGAAGATGGCCAGGCGGCCGACGTTCACGCCCACGTACTCCGTGCGGAATCGGTTGTAGAACCCGCGCATATAGGGCAGGCGTTTCACCAGCGGGAGTTGCCCGCCTTCGAACAGAGACGGGACCTTCCCGTGTTGCCCCTGGCCCTTGCTGCCGCGGCCGGAGTAGCTACCGCGACCACTGCCGTCGCCCCGGCCGACGCGGCGCCTATTCCGGCGCGAGCCGGGCGCGGGTTTCAGTTCATGCAGACCGGCCATTGGTGTTGTCGCTCCTGTGTTGCAGACGGTCAGGCTAGCCTCGGGGCTAGCCTGCTTCTTCTACCGTGACCAAGTGTTGCACTTTGGCCACCATGCCCCGCACGACGGGCGTGTCCGGTTTCGTGATCTGGTGGCGGATGCGCCGAAGACCCAGAGCGCGCAACGTATCCCTCTGGTCCTTCTTTGACCCGATGGCGCTTCTTATCTGTGTGATGTGCAAGTCGCTCACGCGCGACGCCTCCGATCCTAGCCTTCGGATACTGCGGGCCCGATGGCCAGCCTGCGGGCGGTCTCCACCTTGGGGTCCCGGAGCCGGTCGAGAGCCTTCAGGGTCGCTCGTACGATGTTGATCGTATTGCTGGACCCGAACGTCTTTGACAGTACGTCCTTGATCCCGGCAGCTTCCACCACCGCGCGCACCCCTCCGCCCGCGACTACCCCGGTGCCGGGGGCAGCGGGTTTCAAAAGAACCCTGGCTGCGCCGAATTCGGCGGTGATCTCGTGGGGAATGGTCGTTCCGCTCAAGGTTACCGATCGCATATTCTTCCGGGCGTCGTTTGTGCCCTTGCGGACGGCGTCCGGAACCGCTGTCGCCTTGCCGAGGCTTGAGCCGACGTTTCCGGCGCCATCGCCGACGACAACCAGAGCGTTGAAACTCAGGTGACGTCCGCCCTTCGTGACCTTCGAGACGCGCCGGATCTTGACGACGCGTTCGATATACGGCGATTCTTCCATCTCGCCGCGTCGCCCGCGTTCACCGCGTCCGCCGCCTGGTCTCCGGCTGTACACCAAGTGCTCCCGTCTCCCTTCCCCGATGGTCCCCGCGTGCGAGCGGGGGATGGATGGCTGTCCTAGAAGTCCAGGCCTTCTTTGCGCGCCGCTTCCGCCAGCGCCATCACACGACCGTGGTACTGGTAGCCACCCCGATCGAAGACCACTTGCTTCACTCCGGCTGCGATGGCCCGTTTGGCAAGGCCGGCGCCCACCGCACCGGCGATCGCTGCCTTGGTGCCCTTCTCGATCCCGGGGTCTACGGACGAAGCGGTCGCGAGCGTGTGCCCGCGTGCATCGTCTATCACCTGAGCATAGATGTGGTGGTTGCTTCGGAACACTGACAGCCTTGGCCTGGCAGCGGTTCCTTTCACTCGTTTTCGCACGCGCCTGTGGCGTACCCAGCGGGCGCGTGTGTCGTGTTTCCTGTTGGCCACGCTACCCTCCGGCGCTCGCGGCAGTCTTGCCGGCCTTGCGACGCACCTGCTCGCCCTGATATCTGATGCCCTTCCCGGTGTACGGATTGGGTTTCCGCAGCTTCCGGATCCTGGCCGCTTGCTGGCCGACGGCTTGCTTGTCTATGCCGCGAACCACGACGCGGTTCTGACCCTCTGCTATCAGTTCGTTGCCGGGCAACGCCTTCACGGGAACCGGGTGGCTGAAGCCGAGCTGCATCACCAATCCGTCGCTCTGCTGCTCGACACGGTATCCGGTCCCAACAAGCTCGAGTGCTCGTTCGAAACCCTGGCTCACACCGATGATCATGTTGTTGATGAGGCTGCGGGTCAGCCCGTGAAGAGCCCGGTGCCTGGGCGCTTCGCTCGTGCGGGCGACGGACAGGACTCCATCCTCCACCTTGATTACCATGTAGCGGGAGAAGCTCGCGGCAAGTTCGCCCCTGGAGCCTTTGACGGCCACAGACGTCCCGTCGATCTTGACGTCCACCCCATCGGGGATGTCTATAGGTGCGCGTCCTACTCTGGACATTGTTTGTCGGTTCCCTAGACTGTGCAGCGCCGCGAGAATACGCGGCTGCCACGCTACCAAACGTAGAAGAGTAACTCTCCGCCGATTCCGCGGCGTTTCGCTTCCCGGCCCGTCATCACCCCCCTGGACGTCGACACGAACGCCACGCCCAGGCCGCCGAAGTAGCGCGGGATCTCGTCCCGGCCTACGAACACACGGAGGCCCGGCCTGCTCACCCGCTTCAGGCCTTGAATCACCGGTTCCCCATTCTCGTAGTACCGCAGATCGATCTTGAGCATCGGATGAGGCTCGGCCTCAACGGCCTGATACCCGGTGACGAACCCTTCGTCCCTGAAGATGCCGACGAGGTTCAGTTTCAGTTTGGAGGTGGGAACCATCACAGACTCATGACGCACCTGCACCGCGTTGCGGATGCGCGTCAGCATGTCTGCGATGGGATCGGTAACGGGCAAGGCTTCGTCTCCTGACGGGCTCTACAGGCTAGCCTTCCGGATGCCTGGCAGTTCGCCCCGCAGGGCCAACTCGCGGAAACAGATTCTGCAGATGCCGAAGAACCGTATGTACGCGCGAGGTCTGCCACACCGGTTGCAGCGATTGTGTTCGCGCACCTTGAACCGCTGGGTACGCTTCCATTTTTCGATCTTGCACTTTTTTGCCAAAGTTATCTGCCGTTGGGGGTAGCCAGCTAGGCCGTTACGGCGAAATCCGCCGCAAGCGCGAAGGGCGTCCCGAGGAGCTCCAGGAGGCGTCTGGCCTCTTCATCGGTTCGGGCGGTCGTGACCACCGTTACCTGAAGGCCGCGAAGTTTATCAACACGATTATAGTCAATCTCAGGAAACACCACCTGCTCGGCCAATCCCAGGGTGTAGTTCCCGCGGCCGTCGAACGCTTCCCTGGGAATGCCATGGAAGTCGCGGACGCGGGGGAGGGAGGCGTTGAGCAGGCGGTCCAGGAAGTCCCACATGCGGTCGCCGCGAAGAGTCACCATGACGCCGATGCGGTTCCCGTCCCGCAACTTGAAGTTTGCGATCGACTTGCGGGCCCTTGTGACGACCGGACGCTGACCTGTGATGGCGGCCAGGTCCTTCACTGCCGCATCGATCGCGCCGGAGTTAGTCAGTGCCTCGCCAAGGCCAATGTTCAGCACCACTTTGTCCGCGCGCGGCGCCTGCATCGGATTCGTGTACCCGAACTCACGAATGAGCACGGGCGCGACCTCATCCAGATATTTCTGTTCAAGCCTCGGCCGGACGCGCTTAACTGCAGGCGGTGGGATTCCAGCCTTCCGTCCCCTGCGAGCGGTCTCGCCGGCCGGAGCCGGTCGGGAACCGGTACTGCTCGTCTTCGCCCCGGCTTTCTCGCTGGGCGTCTTGCCTGCGGCAGAGGCGCGCGTCTTCGAACCTGCCGGCGCCTTTCTGGCGCGGCTCGGCCTGGCCTTCTTCGTCTTCGTCTCGGGCTGAGCGTCGGCAGGTTCTCCGGTCTCTGCCTTGTCAGCTTTCGGATCGCTCGCCACTTCTCAGAACTCTCACTTTCGTGCCGTCTTCGAGGTACTCCCAGCCCACTCTACCGGGCTGGCCCGTATCCGGTTCAACATATGCGACGTTTGACAAGTGTATTGGGGCTTCTTGCTGGATGATCCCTGTCTGGCGGACACCACTTCGGCTCTTGACGTGCCGCGTCACCATGTTCACGCCTTCCACAAGGACCCGGTTCTTGTCGCGGAACACCCGCTGGACTTTGCCGCGCTTTCCCTTGTCCTTGCCTGTTATCACCAGTACGGTGTCATCTCTTCGGATACGCGTTGCCATCTCACAGCACCTCCGGCGCGAGCGAGACGATGCGCATGAAATTGCGCTCTCGCAACTCTCGGGCGACCGGGCCGAATATGCGGGTACCCTGCGGGTTCATGTCCTCGCCGATGATGACGACGGCATTGTCGTCAAACCGGATGTAGGAGCCGTCGGGCCTGCGTTGCTCCTTCGCCGTTCGAACTATGACCGCTTTCACGACCTCGTGCATTTTTACGGTGCCACCCGGGGTTGCGTCTTTGACCGCGGCGGTGATGACGTCGCCCAGCCGTCCGTACCGGCGATAGCTCCCGCCGGCCACGGTGATGCACATGACCTCGCGGGCGCCGGAGTTATCGGCCACCCTGAGCTTGGTCTGGCGCTGGATCATTCCGGAGTCTCCGCGCCTGATTCAGGGTCAACGTCTGAAGGCTGCACCTCAGCCAGATCACCGCGCTCGACGACTTCGACCAGCCGCCATCGCTTCTTGCGGGAGAGTGGGCGGGTCTCTTCTATGAGAACCCTGTCTCCTCTCTTGGCGTCATTGGCCTCGTCGTGCGCGAGGAACCGTGTCAGGCGATGCATGGCCTTGGTGTAGATCGCGTGGCGTCTGCTCCAGGACACTCCGACCGTGATGGTCTTGTCCATGGAGTCGCTCAGAACCATTCCTACGCGTTGTTTGCGACTACCGGTTCCCAACTGTGCTTACCTCTGCCCGAAAAGTGCGGCGTGCAGTTGCCCTCAGGAGGCGTCTGCCGTCTCCGTGATCTCTCGTTCCCGAATCACTGTTCTGATCCGCGCGATCGTGCGCCGCGCTTCCTTCACTTCGCTCACATTCGCGAGCTGCAGGGTCGCCTTTCGGAAACGCAGGTTCATCAAACCGCGTTCCTGAGCAGCCAGCTCCTTCTTCAGATCCTCGATGTTCTGTTCTCTTACTTCGTCGATGCGCATGATCTTCCGCCCCCGGCGCCGGTCAGATGCTCTCGCCGCGTGCGACGACTCTGGTGGTCACCGGGAGTTTGTTGGCCGCGAGCCGAAGGGCCTCGCGGGCGGTTTGCTCGGGAACATCGCCGATCTCGAACAGCACGCGGCCTCGATGCACGACAGCGACCCAGTGATCCACTGCCCCTTTACCCCCCCCCATGCGTGTCTCCGCGGGGCGGGAACTCACCGGTTTGTCCGGGAACACTCGAATCCATACTTGTCCGCCCCGTCGAACGTGGTGCTGGATAGCACGACGCGCCGCTTCTATCTGGCGGGAGGTGAGCCACGCGGCCGTGTCCGATTTCAGAGCGAAGTCACCAAAAGCGATTGTGCTGCCGGCGGTCCTGGCAGTCCCTCGTTTGCCCCGGTGGTGCTTCCGGTACTTGACGCGTCTGGGCTGCAACATGGCTAGCTCTCCGTAGACCCGGCGGCGTCCGGCTTCGGTTCTTCTTCGGCCGGTGTCGCACCTTCTTCGGAGGCGACAGTTGCGTCGGCTTCAGCAGGCGTTGCCTTCCGGCGGCTTCTGGTTGACGGTTTCACCGTCTTTGCGGCAGCCGCCTTCCTGGGCCTGGAGGGCGTTCGCTTCTTCGACGTAGCGGGCGCCTCGCTTTCGGTCGAAGCCGGTGCTCCCGCTTCCAGCTCGGTGGGTGTCACCGCCTGTGGTTCCGCGGGTGCTTTCCCTTCCAGCTCGGTGGGTGTCACCGCCTCTGGTTCCGCGGGTGCTCTGTCCTCCGGTTCGGTGGGAATCACCCCTTCCGGCCCGTCGGAAGGCGGGCCGGCCGGCTGGGCGACATCGGGTCGTTCGCGGCGACCGGGCTGAGGCCCGGCGGGCCTGCCGCGTCCCCGGCCTCCTCTGCCGGCAGGGGGGCCAGATCTGCCGGTAGAAGGGCCAGAACCGCCAGAACCGACCGTCATGCGCTCAAGCGCGCGGGCGCGAATCGCCTCGTCGGTTGACATAACGTCGCCCTTATAAATCCAGACCTTCACGCCGACCTGCCCGAATGTTGTCCGCGCCTCGGAGATCGCGAAGTCGACATCGGCTCGCAGAGTGTGCAGTGGGATACGGCCTTCCATGGCGCCATCGGTACGAGCGATTTCCGCGCCGCCGAGGCGTCCGGAGACTTTCACTTTGATGCCCTTGGCACCGGCCTGCATTGTGCGCTGCATGGTGAGGCGCATGGCGCGGCGATAGGCGATCCGGCGTTCAAGTTGCTCTGCGATGTTGCGGCCTACCAGGTGTGCGTCGAGCTCCGGTTGACGCATCTCCTGTATGTTCAGGCGAGCCCGCTTGCCTGTGAGTTTTTCTAGGTCGCCTCGGAGTTCGTCGACCCGCTGCCCACCGCGGCCGATGATTATCCCGGGGCGCGCTGTGTTGATGGTCACCACCAGATCCTGCGGGCCGCGTTCGATCTCCACCCTCGCGATAGAACCGGAGTCTCCATACCGTTCCCGTATTGCGCGTCGGATCGTCAGGTCCTCGAGCGTGAGCGCGCGGTAGTCGCTCGCCTTCGCTGCGAACCAGTGTGCCTGCCAGTCCTTGACGCCGCCCAAGCGGAATCCTATCGGGTGGGTTTTCTGGCCCACGGTTGCCTTTCTCGCGCTCCTGACCCATGGATGGTCGGGTACAGGTTCACGTGTTCTACCTAAGCCCCGTTCCCCTCATCGACGAATACGGTGATGTGACAGCTCGGCCGGTCAAAGGCGCCCGCCCTGCCCCGCGCCTTTGGGCGATGTCGGCGCAGGCTGGTGCCTTGATCGGCCACGATGCTCACGATCCTCAGGTTGTCGGGGTCCATCGCCTCATTGTTCTCGGCGTTAGCAGCCGCGGATTTCAGGGTCTTGGAAACCGCTGTTGCGGCGGGCGAAGGCATGACGCGCAGTATGTCGAGCGCCCTGTCCACGCGCTTGCCTCGCACCAGGTCAATAACCCGGCGCATCTTGATGGCGGAAATGCCCACCATATGGGAATGTGCCCTCACCGGCATCGGTTTCGTCCGCTCCTGCTTGCTGAATTCTCGTTCTGTAGTTCCACAGACCTTCTATTCCGTCACCGTGCGGCCTACCGCACCGTCGACGCCCGGTCAGACCTGGAGGAATGGCCCCGGAACAGGCGCGTCGGAGCGAATTCGCCGAGTCGATGGCCGACCATGTTTTCCGTAACCAGGACCGGTACAAACCTGCGCCCGTCGTGTACGGCGATGGTCAGGCTCACCATGTCCGGCATGATCATCGAGGCCCGCGACCAGGTGCGGATGACCGTGCGGGTCTGTGCGCGCCTGGCTGCTTCCACCTTCTTCGCGAGTTTGGGGTGGACGAATGGGCCTTTCTTGATCGATCGAGACATTGCGGTGCCGGTTCTCCTGTGCAGATCCTGCTTCTAGCGTTGGTAGCGTCTGCGTGTGATGTATCGGTCGGTTGGCTTCTTCCCTCGGGTCCGGTGGCCAAGCGCGGGCTTGCCCCAAGGCGTCTTGGGCCCCGGCATGCCGATGCCGCTCTTCCCCTCCCCGCCGCCGTGGGGGTGTGCGCGCGGGCTCATCGCAAGTCCTCGCACCTGGGGACGGCGGCCGCGATGAGCATTGGCCCCGGCCTTGCCCAGTTTGATGTTCTTGTGGTCGAGGTTGCCCACCTGTCCCACAGTGGCGGTGCAGTCGCCCAAGACCCGTCGGGACTCGCCCGATGGCAGGCGCAGCAGGGTGTATCCGGACTCGTGGGCCATCACCTGAACGACCGCGCCC
>SDBU01004871.1_pt1 | contig 16266 bp, 12 predicted proteins | sample 2277071 | NCBI WGS metagenome assembly SDBU01 (sample SAMN10397929, study PRJNA504765) | marine sediment metagenome | isolation source: marine sediment core GS08_GC12, 126 cmbsf | place: Arctic Ocean: Gakkel Ridge, Loki's castle | collected 2008
GGACGGCATCGCCCTCGCCCACATCAAGAATAGTAAGGTGGAGATTGCCGTCGGGTTGGTGGGCGAGCATATGCCAGGTCAACCCGCTTATGACTGCAAGAGCTGCTAGGCTTAAACGAAGACGGAGGTCGGTATCCGCCAGCAAGCGAATAAGGGTTGCTCTACCAGGACGGCGGTCAGGCGGCAGAGCGAGAACCCATGTTCCACCCAGGAGCAATGTGTAGTAGGCGATGACAAAAAGGTAATCGAAAGAACCAAGGGCGATGCTTGCAGCAGGCCATTCGGCGAAGAATCTCACCGCCTGGTTCGTAAAAGCGGGGAATAGCCATGCTGCCCAGGCTATCGGCTGTCCGAGGGGAATCCATAGAGCGCCCAATAGGGAGGCAAGCCCTCCCGTGATCATGAGCAAAGGTTGGAGTGGAAGGATCACGGGATTTGCGAGAATGGAGACGAGTGATAGCCGTCGGAAATGGATGGCAGTAAGCGGCAGCGTAGTGATCTGGGCGGCGAGAGTGAACAGGAAGAACTCGGAGATAGGGTTAGCAATCTTCTCTGATTGCTTTGGGGTCAGCCAGCGCATCAGAAAGCGTATGGCTCCTTCGCGCAGCGGATCGGCGTAGAGGATTAATCCAAGGGTTGCGAAGAACGAAAGCTGGAAACCAACATCCCATAACGTTCGTGGGTTGATCAGGGTCATGATAATCGCCGCTGCAGACAGTGAAGCCAAGCCGTGAGTCTGACGGCCCAGGTGGCGAGCAGTTAAAGCCAATCCGCCCATCACTGCGGCTCGTTGCACGGCGGGATCGGCCCCGACGAGAAGTGTGTAAAGGAAAATAGCGGCGGCAGCTATCCAACCTCCTCGTCTGGCTCCAAACCATCTTCCAAACACGGATATAAAAAGGCCGGCGAGAAGAGTAATATTCATCCCTGAGAATAGATATGTCTATCCTCGAGATGAAAATTGAGCTATAGCTAAGGCTCGGCGCGGTGAGTCTATCTCTTGATAAGGGCTCTTATCGAAAGAATATCTTGTTTTTCTTCTTTTACCTCTTTTTGTAATACTATATGAGGTAGTTTTCTTGATATTCAATACGCACCATAAACAATTGATTATAGTTACTTATTCTTAGAAGTTGTAGCGAAAAAAAGCCCAAGATTCCTAACCCTGTTTGATTTCAAAAATTTGCCAATAATCTGATATACTGGCATATATTGGATTTCAAAAAATTGCCAATAATCTGATATACTGGCATATATTGGATTTCAAAAAATCACCAGTATTATGATATACTGGAGTATATTGGATTTCAAAAAATTGCCAGTTATTCATATTTTTGGCGAAAATTGGGAGCAGAATGCCAAAGTTTATAGAGAACAAATTGATTGAAGAGTTTAAAGACAGGGAGTACTTCTCCAGAGAAGAGCTCTTCGACTTCTTCCGTTACTTTGAGCCAGACCTGAAAGAAGGAACTTTCGGATGGAGAATCTATGACCTTAAAAACAGAAATATTATCAAAACTCTCAAAAGTGGGCTTTATGTCATTTCTTACAAACCCAGATATAATCCGGGGATCTCCCCCAGTCTACTAAAAATAGCCAAACAACTTACCGAACAATTTGATGAAATCAAACACTGCATCTGGGAAACTTCATGGCTCAATGAATTTGCCAAACACCAGACAAGCAGATCTATGCTTATCATCGAAATAGAGAAAGGTTTTGAGGAATCTTTGTTTTTTAAACTGAAGGATCGCATGCATAGAGAAATATTCTTGGATCCTGATGAAAAAGCCATCGATTTCTACATAACCGAAAGCGAACAACCCATCATCATAAAGAAGCTGCTTACAAGAGCTCCTCTATCAAAAAGGACTCAGAAAAAAATCAAGTTCTACATCCCCACAATAGAAAAGATTATGGTTGATCTGTTTGCGGAGGAGAGACTTTTCTATTATGTGCAAGGCTCAGAATTGATGCACATTTATGAAAATGCAATCACTAGCTACACCATCAACTTTACTAAGTTGTTTAGTTACGCCAAACGAAGAAAACGGGAACAAGACATCAAGCAATTCATGACCAACCATATGTTTCACCTAGTAAAAGGCATTATAGATGATTAAAGACCTGTGTTTTACAGATGAGTGGTTGGATCAGTTTAGAAAGCAGAAGGAGCACAAACGAATCGACAAGATCATTCTTGAGAAAATGATCTACGCACTACATCTCTTGGAACGACTGAAGTCAATTGGCCTCGACTTTGTTTTTAAAGGCGGTACCAGCTTAGTACTTTTACTTGAAGAAGGAAATCGTTTTTCCATTGATATCGACATTATATGCAAGATCAAGAGGGAAGTGCTGGAAGCAATTCTAAACAAGGTCATTGACTCATCACATTTCGCTGAGTGGGAACTGGATGAGCGTCGAAGCTATCAACCTGGGGTACCGAAAGCACATTATAAGTTTTCCTTTGATACCAGAATGCAAGGTTCCGGTACAATTCTGTTGGATATACTCATTGAAGAACACGTTTACCCAGAATTAACTGAAAGAGCTATTGAAACCAAATGGATTGAAACTGATAAAGAGACTATGGTCACCGTGCCATCCATTAATTCCATTACCGGGGACAAACTGACTGCTTTTGCTCCAAACACCATTGGCATTCCCTATTTCAAAGGAGAGGACCAACAGTCATTCTCTATGGAGATTTGCAAGCAGCTTTTCGATTTGAGCAAGTTGTTTGAACAGATTGACAATATGGAGATAGTAGCTGAAAGTTTTGAAGCCTTTGCTAAACAAGAAATTGCTTATCGGAAAAATGGAAATCCTGATACTAAATTAAACCCTGAAATTGTATTGCATGACACGATCGACACTTGCGCTATCCTTGCTAAGAGAGGTCGTGGTTCCGATGGTGAGAAGGCCAAGTTCATAGAATTACAAAAAGGGATCAAAGCTTTTGGTACCGGATATCTTATGACGGGAAATTTCCATATAGATGATGCGATACCAGCCTCTGCACGAATTGCCTACCTGGCCGCCAAAATTCTTATTAAGGATCTATCACCTATCACCTATTATGACAATCAAGATATTAAAGGATTAACAATCGAAGATCCCGATTGGAATTTCCTGAACCGATTGAATCGACAACCAGACAAGTCTTCTTTTTATTACTGGTACCAAGCCATAAAATTACTGACATAGAAAAAAAACAATAACGGTAAAACAAATAAAAGGACGTAGAACAATTCACTAAAGCCGACCGCCTATAGCGGCGGCTTATTTCCACCGTTAGACTCTATCAAGAATCTATATACGAATAGGAATTACACCTCTGTCCGGTTCTTTAATAGTTAGCTTATGCATACTGACACTAGGGCTTTTAAGCCCCAGGTGATAACAAGATCCCGCGTTCTCGCGGGATTTGTGTTTTGATAAGGTCTCTTATCGAAAGAATATCTAGAATTTCCTCTTTTCCATCTTTTTGTAATACTATATGAGGTAGTTTTCTTGATATTCAATAGGCTGCTCTGATAAATGCGTACTAGTGAAGTGCAATGCGGATAGCGATCTTCGGAACTGGTGGTGCAGGAGGCCGCTTCGGCGCGCAGCTGGCATCAGCGGGAGAAGATGTTGTATTTATTGCTCGAGGTGAGCAATTGCGCGCCATACAGACTAGAGGCCTGAGATTAGAAACTCCGGAAGACGACATTCTCATTCATCCTGCCGAAGCCAGTGATGACCCTGCGCACGTAGGGGAAGTCGACTTAGTTGTCCTTGGAGTGAAGACCTGGCAAGTGAAAGATGCGGCTCGCGCAATGAAGCCAATGATCGGCCAGGAGACTTTTGTGCTTCCGCTGCAGAACGGGATAGAGGCGGCGACACAGCTGACGGAAGTCCTCGGCGCTGAGCGTGTCGTAGGTGGTCTGTGCGGAACTCTTAGTTGGATAGAAGCGCCGGGTCACATACGGAGCATCGGACGGGTTCATTTCGTCAGATTCGGCGAACTGGAGAACGAGCCGAGCAAGCGAACAGAGGGCCTACGCAGGACATTTCAACGAGCAGGCGTCGATGTAAAAATTCCCTCGGATATCAATGCTGCACTGTGGGAAAAGTTTCTGTTTGTAGTGTCATTTGGGGGCGTTGGGGCAGTCACGCGCTCTCCCATAGGAGTTATTCGCACTGTGCCCGAAACGCGCCAAATGCTGGAAAGTTGCATGCATGAGATATACGCGGTGGCGCGCGGACACCAAATCTCTTTAAGAGACGGCGTCATTAAAAAGACGATGGACTTCGTAGACTCCCTCGACCCGAGCGGGACTGCCTCTTTGCAGAGAGATATCGCCGATGGGAGGCCTTCCGAACTCGAGGCTTGGAATGGGGCAGTAGTGCGCACAGGCAAAGAGGTCGGAGTAGCCACCCCTTTACACGAATTTATTTATCATAGTCTGTTGCCCCAGGAGCTACGGGCGCGGCAGCAAGTGAAATTCCCATCATGAGGGCGCTCCACATCAAAAGTATAGGCGAGCAGCCCAACAACTCGCTGGAGTGGACCCGGTCTCGGCACCCTGCGACTTTGTCAGTAGATTGGCCGGGCCGCTCAGCTCGCAGCCGTTAGGCGGCTTTAAGAATTCCTGCTCAGGTTATAATGTTGGGTAGATCCTTTATATTGTAAAAATGAAATCAAAATTCCCCCAAGCGCCCCCTTTTGCGAATAACCAAGAAATCGAGGCTTTTCTGGCAAGGCCATTATTTGCGCGGTTAGGAAGCCACAACGAAGATGGAACTATTCACATCGCACCGCTTTATTATTTGTATGAAGGGGGAGAGTTTATCTTTGGAACTCAAGATTTATCTCGCAAGGCAAAGAATCTCCGGCGTGATAGTCAGGTAACTGTCCTGATCGATGCCACTGACCCGGTCTTGCAGGCAGTGATGGCTTATGGAAATGCCACACTCGATTACGAGAATGTTATCTCAAAACGTGTGAAGATATTGGAGAGATACTTCGAATCACAAGCAGAAGCCAAAGCATTTGCTGAAAGACTCGCTAAAGCTTGGAAAACAGTTATCATTCGACTAAAACCCACAAAGATTGTGTCATTTGATTATAGTAAGCCATTTTCAATTGGCTGAATAAGAGCCGCCTAACCCCTTCTCCACCCGACAGCCGGTTAAGACGGATGACCGGGGACTGAGGACCGGAAAAACAAAGCCCGGCTGCGGGTGAGCTCTACCGTTAGATTCAAACAATATTCTGTATACGAACAGGAATAACACCTCTGTCCGGTAGATTAACATCTGACTTGTGCATACTGACACTAGGGCTTTTAAGCCCCAGGTGCATAACAGATCCCGCATTCTCGCGGGATTTTTGCTTTTGATATGTGGTCTTATCGAAATAATATCTATTTTTCTTCTTTTCCCTCTTTTTGATTGACTGACCAGTGCTTTCTTAGGAGGGCGTGTCGTAGTAACATTGGCTCGATTCACATTACTAGTCTCTTTGATGCTCCATTATCCGAATGTGAGGTTGACATGATGAGAAACTTCAAGGTTCCTCTGCTCCTACTACCCACTTTGCTCTTTCTGGGCGGATGCTTATCGCGACCTGAAGACACCGCCACTGAATCCAATCTATTAGCCACCATAGTGGCACAGTCTATCCAACTCACGGAAGCCGCTGAGGGTTCTGCATTAGACGAACCGGACTTCATCCAACCCGATGCGGACGATAGAGAATCATCTACTGCGGTTCCAGTGCCGGAGGCAAGTCTACAAAGTGATGAGCCTCGGGGGTCAGACATCATCGCTTTCATTACGGACATATATCCCAATCCCGGTTTTACGAAGATTTCAAGCTTGGCCTTTGAAAATGGGATCGAACTTGAGGTGATCAGTGACCTGGACCTGTTTCTCGTTTCTCTTCTGAATCGAAGAATAGGGAGTGCAATTTTTGCAGGTCGAGAGATTTCTGATCGAAGCGCTCTCGAATTGAGAAGATTCATTGATGCTGGAGGTAGAGTTCTATTCTTCTTCAATCAAGAATGGAGCGAGAACAATGACATCCTTCAAAGCCTATTCCAAGTTTCAATTAATAACGAGGATCTCATCGGAGACAGCGATCGGAGGGTAGCAGTAGACACGATCAATTACGCTGATTCCATGCTCCCGACCTGGGCGAGCGGTCTGCAGGTATTGGTGACGGGCACAAACTGCAATGCCCCCTGTTTATACCTGCGTGGCTACATCAGTACTACCATCGGTGGCGGGGAAAGAAGTTACTTTTCAAGTGGTCAAACCGGCAATGACCGACTCGTCTATCTACGTACCCCCGATCAATCCGTCACCTTCTGGATCAGGCCGAGCCAGAGGTTTTCGACCTGGTTTCCTATTGATTTCTTTGACGATGCCAACATCGATTTCCTTAATAATGACTCAGCCACCCTTGCCATGTTGCGCTATCTAGCTGGTCATTAGGTTCGAACTTACGGAAGCTTCGATCCGCCCAACAATTCGCTCAAGCTGACCCCGCGGGATAGGCCCTCTTATGACCTGGGTCCTAGCGGGGCAGCTTAGCTCCAAACGTTAGACTCTATCAAGAATCTGTATACGAACAGGAATAACACCTCTGTCCGGTAGGATAACAGCTCACTTCCTATTAGCACAACTAGTATCAGCCTCTTGAAACCGGAGATGGCGATGATGTGGGTGGTCCCTGTGCGGTTATATACTTCCAGCAAATCAGGGGGTATCCCACTTTCTTTGCCAAGCAAAATACCGGATAGCAAAGAAGCCTCGGGTTCAGGAAAGAGGCGCTGGATGACCTTGTGTACATGCGTTCGCAAGTCGAAAATTATGGAGAGGATGGGATTCGCCTGGTCGGAGCCGATCTTTTTTACGTAAGCGGTCGGCATAAGGCTGTGGATACCTCGGTTGCCCAGATATTCACGGTAGGAGAAACCCTCCATCTCCGGCGGAGTCTCGAGCAATCCTTCCGCGTGAACCCAATCGCCATAACGCCAATCGATCAAACGGGAAGCTCGCACGAGAATGCGACCTTTCACCGTCTTCGTAATTCCCATCTGCGGGATGCGGACACGCTCCACGGAGAGTACAAGCGTGGTGTACCGATCGCGAACGTCTGGATCTGCCACGACAACCCCGGTAACAGTTGTCTTAACTTCCAGGTCGTTATAGAAGGCAATATGGCCTGGTTGCTTCATAATCTCGGAGGGGAGATACCGCGCAGCTCCAAGGCATACAGGGATTAGAAGCAGGAAAAGCCAGCGATGAAGGTGGTTTCTTCGGAAGAGGAGAGCGAAAAGAAAGGCACCGGTGGCGAGCGTCAGCCACTGCCAGCCGGTCAGCGGGAGATGCCGACCAGCGGTGATGCCGAGCAGCCACATCATGCCCAGCAAAAACAATTTCATTAAACCCCCTTCATCCCCCTGTCGTGCGTAGGTTCTGCCTAACTAGATCTTGTGAGATCTGCCGCGTAAATTTAAAACCAGAGCTGAACGGTTGGCAAAGTCCTTGATCTTGTGGGGTAAATTTTCGATCACACGATCGTCAAGGAATTGGATCTACCCGGGTATCTTCGGGATCTCATCTTTAGGGAGCAACGCCACGGCATCGACCATCCGTCGATTGAATACCATTGCGGCGCTCTCTGCATTTACGTTGGGAAAGAGGATAGCTGTGAGTGAAGCGTTGTACAACGGCATAAAGAAGCGGTCACTATCGAACATCACAGATGCGAAATTGAATTTACCGGGCGTCTCGATGATACCCACTAATTCATACCCGCCCATAATTACACGAACCCAGTGAGGGACATTGGTTGTATATCCCCCCCTGGTGAAACCGGTAGGTCCCATTTCATTGCGCCCGCTTAATAGGATGACAACGATTTCGCTCTTCACGAGCCATAAGGTTGGATAACGAGCGACCAGCTTGCCAGGCTGATGGAGCCGCATCAAGTGGGCTCCTTCAATCTCGATATAGGAGGTTGTGGGTATGTTGAGGTAGCTGAATAGGCCGCTAGCCGATGGATGAATCCGACCAAGCACGCGGTGACTGGCTGTATAGATCTCGATTGAAATTGACCTGTTTGCCATCGGTTTCGTTTCCTTTTAGAGAATAGGTAGGGCAAAGGTGATCGATGTGCTTGCTGGGGTATGCTCATACCACATCACCCCGTTCATGCTCTCCACGATCATGCGGATTTCACCCATAGAAAGGCCCGGTCCCATTTGACCAGAGACTGGATCTATCTCTGGGGATGTGATCGCCTGTACGGTGTCAGGCGAAAGCCCCGGGCTTGAGTCGGAGACACGGACAGCAGCCCAGGCTCCATCATGCATTTCGACATTTACTGTCAGTGGAAATTCATCACTCCGTGAACGGAGGATTTCGAAGTAATGGGTCTCCAGAATGACTCTTCCTCGGACTGTCCGACGGACCGCTGCCGCTACTGTAGCTTCTAAGATCTGCTGCACTTTCTCGGGGTCGCCGCGGAAGAGAGGGATATTTTTCCCTCTCTCAGAGATAAGTTCAAGGCCCTTCGCTTCTGCTGCATTCTTCATTGATTCCACAGTCACAGCCACGAGACTGGCAATATCCACCATCTCACTAGACTGTTCGGCATCGAGGGTGACGACAGGCATCGCGTTCAACCCGCGCAGTTGTCCCATCAATTGGTCCAGTGTTTGCCGGATGCTCTCCTCATTCCCGGGGTCTGATTTCAAAATACCCTCTAATGTCTCCAAAGCCTGGCTAACCCCATGTGAGAATTCTGGGGTAGCCGCTGATGAGACTGGCTGCGGGGTGAGGGGCTTGGTTTTTGCACTGCGTTTTAGTGTAGCCTGTTCGAGGGCAACACCAGCCCAATCAGATAGAGCCATCATTAGCGTCAGGTGATGATCGTTGAAGGTCCGCGGAGCGAGACGGTTGTAAACTCCAAGAACACCGACGACCTTATTTCGCATCCGCAGGGGAACATTGACGATAGACTGTACCAAGAAACCAGTCTGGACCTTGACCGGTCCGGCCTCCATTGAAGGCTGGCGCAGGATGGGTTTACCGCTGTTGAACACTTCTCCAACAATCGTATCGCTTACTCGCAGCTTTTGCAGGCTGGCGTGCCGCTCACCTGCCTGTTTACTCGCACGCAGCACGAGCTCCTTGCTCTCAGGCTCCGCCAGGTAAATTGAAGCCTCTTCCGCATCGGTAACAAAGGCGGCTGCCTCCACGACGCTGCGGAGGATCTCGTTCAGGTCGTCAAGGCTGACAACGGCCCGGCCGATCTCGCTGAGCATCCGAATTTCATCCGTCCGTCTTCGAAGCTGTTCTCTTAAACCATCCATCCGCGAAGTGAGAATCTCAGTATCCGCATGGGCGGACCTGGTTTCGCTCACATCGGTTATCGCCTGACACAATTCAGAAGGGCGGTAGGGTTTTAACAGAAAATCGTTTACGCCGAGTCGAAAAAGCTCTCTCAAACGAGATAGAGGGAAGTGTGCTGCGAGTAGGATGGCGGGCGAATTATCCCCATTTGAGCGATAGTTCCTGAGGCTTGCGAGAGGATCCCCGCGCAGTTGGGTCACATCCACGACCAATATGTCTGGGTCAGGTGCCTGTTCGCTCTGTACCCAAGCAAGAAAGCCGGATGGTTTAAGTATGCGCTCAACGATCGCCTGCGCGTTCGACTCGATATCCGCGATCACAATAATATGTGGAGATGTCTCAGTCGACGGAACCTCGCTCATAACCTCTCTTTTCCATGAGGGCTTTGCAAGTACGGCACTCGGTGGTGAGACGTAGATGTATCCCCGGTCAAGATTGTATTGATTCCCGGCTATTATCTTGTCGCCGGCATACATAATTATTAATCAACTGGGCTTTAAAAGACAATCCGGGCAATAGGGACGTCTCTTTTCACAGGTCGTAAACCCGGCACGCTTCGTCGGGCTTCTTCGATTGTAGCATAAGGAGGGGGCGAGGATTCCTTACCTTGGTCACTCTTCCGCCGCGATGGCGAGATCATAATGTGGGATTACCCCCGCCTCTGATGGAGGCCAATAGACAAGGACAGCCTTGCCGATGATTTCCTCGATCGGTAGAGGACCCCAATTCTGAGAGTCGGAGGAGTTATTGCGGTTATCACCAAGGACGAAAATTTCACCAGGGCCGATGATCCACTCGCCGTCATAGCGGGGGGTGGCTGCGAGATAAGGTTCATCAAGAACTTGCCCATCGATGTACACATCACCCCCGCGGATTGTGACCGTGTTTCCTGGAAGGCCGACCACGCGTTTGATAAAACGTCGCGAGGGGTTGAGGGGGAAGCGAAAGACGATAATGTCCCCTCTCTCCGCTTCGTTCCACCGATAGGCGATCCGATTTATAACGACGAATTGCCCTTCATGCAAGCTAGGCTCCATGCTGATGCCTTCGACACGAATTCGAGCCGTAAGGAGATTAACGGCGAGGAAGAGCACCCCAGCAATCAGAACGGTCTGGAGGAGCTCTCCAAAAAACCGGAAGATCCGTGTTCGCAGCGGTGGGGAGACGGCGGCGCCCCACTCGGGGGGCGCGGTTTCATGCGTCGGTAAGTCTTGCATGGCGATAGATTATATCATGGCGTTCAGAAATGAAAGTGCAACGAAAATTAGGACAACTCATGCGTTATTTATCAGTCACGCTTGCGGAACGAAAGCCGGATTGGCGTACCAAGGAAACCATATTCGTTGCGAATCTGATTTTCAAGGTAGCGGCTGTACGAGAAATGGACCAAATCCGGGTTATTGACATGGAATAGGAAGGTGGGAGGGTTGGTCCTGACCTGAGAGACGAAGAGGAAGTTTAGACGTTTACCCTTGCGTGTGGGCGGGGCATGTGCGTTGAGAGCCTTTTGGAGTAAACGATTAAGCTCTCCGGTCGGGATTCGAATAAGGCGTTCCTCCTGAACTCGCAGTGCGGCAGGCAGCACCTGGCTTACACGCTGACCCGTCTTCGCTGAAATGAAGAGTACGGGCACGAAATCCAGGAAGTTGAGTATTTGACGGACGTGCTCTGTGTATGCGTTCATGGTGTGAGAGTCTTTTTTAACGACATCCCATTTGTTTACAAGTACGACGACACTCTTCATCTTATCGATGACCATCCCGGCGATGTGGGCATCCTGGGCGGTGGCGCCTTCGGCAGCATCGATCAGAAGCAGAACAACATCCGCTCGTTCAATAGCCTTGAGCGCACGCAAAACAGAATATTTCTCAACCCCGGGTTCGATCCGCCCCCGGCGTCGAATCCCCGCTGTGTCGATGAGTGTAATTGGCAAGCCTTGATGAACGAGTTGTGTATCAACCGCGTCTCGGGTTGTGCCGGGTATAGGTGAGACGATGACGCGTTCCTCGCCGAGAAGTCGATTCAGTAAACTCGATTTGCCGACATTTGGTCGGCCAACAATAGCGATTTTCAAAGATTCGTCGTCGGTCTCTTCGAGAGCAGCTTTTGATTTGATAGTTTCGATTAATTGGTCAAGCAGGTCTCCTGTGCCCGTCCCATGAAGAGCGGAGATGGGGATCGGATCGCCCATACCCAGCGCGTAGAACTCAGCGGCTCCAGCACGGCGCTGTGCGTTGTCGCAGCGGTTGACAACAAGCATAATGGGGGGGTGTAGCTTGCCCGCAACCATGCGTTGTTGTTTTCGCAAGATCTCAACGATCTCTTCGTCCGGGGGTGTGACCCCGCTCTCCACGTTCACCAATAGAAGCACTGCATCGGCCTCACGCGCAGCAATCTCCGCCTGGTCGCGGATATTGGAGATGTAATCCGCCGAATCGATGGAGAGTGGCTCTAACCGGCTCATGGTTGTTGGGTCGATCCCGCCTGTGTCGACGATGTCGAATATGATCCCGTTCCATTCCGCTTCAGCCACAAGCCGATCGCGAGTTGTGCCAGGTTTATCGTCCACGACAGCAAGACGCTCACCGGCAAGACGATTGAAGAGTGTGGATTTGCCAACGTTTGGGCGTCCAACCAATGCGACAATAGGGCGGGGCATGAGGATTAAGAGCTTGGCGTGGCCGTTGGGCGCGGCGTGGCGGTGATGACCACTTCAATGACAGAGGGGTTTGGAAGCTCCCAGGTGAGACCTTCGGGCAGCACTATCACTTGAGGTTCTAATTGATACGTGCCTAAGGTAAGATCCTGGATGTCTAACACGGCTCTTACGTCATCCGGTTGTAGCGAGTCAAGCAATTCCGCAGGTCCGGAAAGAATCAGGCTCACCCTCTCGGGAGAGGGGTAGCTGTAGAGACCCAGGCCCACCCCCTGAATTTCCACGGGGAGGGAGATCGTGATAGATGTTTGAATCGGTTCAATCCCGATCTGAACCAGAGCGCTCTGTTCTCCAATAAGCAAGAAGCCCGGCGGAAGATCGAGCGGAATACGTTCTTCGAAGTCATCTGTCCGATTAGCCACGTTCACGGGCAGAGTCTGCAAGTAGCCTGGAAGAGCTTCCAAAGCCTCCGGTTCTTCTGAAAAAATGGCGACTTCTTGAGGAGATACCGAGATGCGTGCTACCCGGTAATACCCCTGTGCTTCTAGTTCGTCCTGTCCTATTAGGACTGGTATGACCAGTAACCGGCGAATATTCTCAATCTTGGTTATTTGCATACTAATATGGACTTGTTTGTCATCGGAATGTACATCGGCGACAACGTTGCCGTCGGCATCGATGAAATTAATTGGAAAAACCTGGTCGATGGAGCGCTGGCGGTCTGTGAGATCGACGACAACCTGTCCGACGACAACCTGGCCTACTCGACTGGCAGGGCCGACGATGGTCGTCTCGGTCAGGTCTGGAACCGGCTCCTCTGCGCGGTAATCAGGCGCTGGATCTCCCTCGGTGCTTACTTGGATGTTGACTCTCTTTGTGGCGAGTGGTTCGATCTTCAAGGTTACGGTTGAGGGGTCAAGCGAAGTCTGTTGAATGGCGCGGCGGGTGGTGTGAAAACGCAGGGTTACACGCCTGGTACCCTCCTCTAGCTGGCTTAGGTCGGCAAACACCTCCAGATCGGAGATGGTTAGATTGCGCCAAACGGAGGTGGGCGCACGCAGGGTAACGTCGGTAAATTCAAGGATGTTCCCCACGACGGTTAACCCATCCTGCAGATTGCGGTAGTCGATGGGGATTTGTTCGGGAAAGATCTGCTCGATGATAGGGTCCTGTTGGCCCACTGCAGCAATCCATGCAGTGAGCGCCAGGATTAAGGCCATGAGCAGTGTTCCAATATTTTGTCGAAGCCAACTGATCATTGGTTAGACTCTCGTTCGCCTTGGGACCGCACAAGGATGCGCTCGAGCCACCCAGGAAATCTTCCGGTCGTTCGAGGGCGGAAGAAGGCAGTCAGGATGTTTTTCAAGCGTGCTTGATCCAGCCGGCGAATGATTCGACCGTTATGAGTGACCGCGATGCCGCCCGTCTCCTCTGAGACAATAACAGACACCGCATCACTAACCTCGCTGATCCCCAGAGCTGCACGATGCCGCAAGCCCATTTGCCGTTCGGTGGAACGGGAAAGTGTGCCGCTAGAAGAGAGCGGCATGACGCATCCGGCGGCTGCAATCCTGTCTTCTACGATGATCGCGGCGCCATCGTGGAGCGGAGTGTTGATATGGAAAATCTGAAGCAGTAATTGCGGTGTAAGCACTGCATCAAGCGTCACACCGGTTTCTTTGTATTCGTTCAAAAGGACTTCACGCTCGATGACGATCAAAGCACCATAGCGCCGGTCTGATAGGCGCCTGGCGGTGATGCAGACGGTCTCAATGAGCGCTTCGATGTGATCGGGTGTAGCGTTCAGGAAGAACATATTGCTTGTACGACCAAGGCGTTCGAGTGCACGCCGGATTTCCGGGGCGAAGATCACCGGAATTGCTACAAGTAAAGCGGGCAATGAATTCTCTAGTAGCCAGGTGAACGCCGGAAGGTTAAGCAGGCTGGTGAGCACAGCAATGGTGATGACCAATACGATCATCCCGCGCAGAAGGACGATGGCCTGTGTCCCCCGGACCAAGCGCAGCAGGAAGAAAACCGCCAGGGTTACGAGAAGAACGTCTACTACACTCAGTAGATCGAAGCGTTGGAAGAAGAAATTCAATTCCGAGATGAAATTAGTCACGATGATACTCTTTGCCGAGTGTTCAGGACTTAAGCGCTGTCGTGGAGATTGCGCAATAGATCATGGTAGCCCTCAATGTTTGGGGGATCCAAATCGACGATCGTCTGTATCGTCTTAATCGCCTCCTTGGTCTGACCTGCATCCAGTTGGATTTCACCCAGAGCGTCGTATTGGGCGATTGCGTCGGCGGTTCTCCCGGCTGCACGGTAAGCCTCTGCAAGGCGGGAATGCAGCGCCTGCTTCCCCGGATATTCACGAGCAAGATCTTCCAGCAAGGCAAGAGCTTCCTTCGCATGATTCGATTGCACGAGATGGTCCAGACGGATGTCCAGGGCATTTGCGGCTTGGTCCTCCTGACCAAGCCGTAAATTCAAATCAATCAGGTGGGAACGGGCTTTCTCATTCTGCGGGTCGATCTCGCAGATATTCTCAAAGATCTGCAACGCCTGACGCAGTTCCAATCTCGAGAGATCGATATCCCCCATCATATCCAAGGTCTTTAATGTCCACTCACGGCTGACAGAGCTGCGTTGGCTGAGTTTATACGCATCATCCAGTGTCGTACGCGCGGAGTCAATTTCCGCCATCTGCCGGTAAAGCTCGGCCAGGTCGAGATACTGTTTAAGTGCTTCTTCGATCCTGTCTTGTTGCGCCAGGAGATCGATAAGTTGATTCCTTGCGGCGATGTCGATTGGGGAATGACGAATGATGCGAGCGTAGACGTTGGAAGCGGCGGAGATTTCGCCGCGGACGCGGTGAGTCCTGGCGATTATTCGCAGTTTGGTCATTCCTCCGCTTGTGTTGCCCTGGCGGATCATGATCTCCGCCATTCGTAGGTGAAGCCCGAGATAGCCGGGAATGTGGTCGAGAGCCAGCATGGCTTCTTCCATCGCTACTTCATAGTTCTTGTTCTGGACCAAGTCGTCGATCCGGCCGAGGGCTTGCAGAATCCGTTCGGTCCCCCCCACGGCAAGCATTTCGGCGATCGGCACCAAAACGGCTCCTTCTGACTCACCTTCGAGCTGGCGACGCGCGTTGCGGAGGCGTTCGAGCCACTCCGGACCACTCAAGAAGCTGAGAGTGTTTTCAACGATCTGAGCGAGCGTCTCATCATCTCCCTCGCTCATCGAAGCCGTGATCGTATCGTAGAGCTGATTAAGATCGCCGGACTGGCTCTCATCGACCGAAAGGGTGTCTGCGTGGCGAAGTGCCTGAACCAGAAGACGAGCCGCTTCTGGAAGATCGTCACGCATGCGAGCCAGGCGGCCAAGGGCGAGATTTGCTCCTAGATTGAGATCTGGGTGGCCAACGGACTGGGTCAGATATTTCGTTGCTTGGTCTTGATCACCCTGATTTTTAAGCAGAATGCCGAGGTTGTAGAAAGCCGCGGGGTGGTCCAATCCGGCTTTGATCGCGCTCTCGTATTGCTTGATCGCCTGCGCAGTATTTTCGTGGGTTTGATAATCAATCGCCTGGCTGAGATAGCGGAGCATCTGCGGCTGGCCGATGCTCTTGCGCTCTTGGCTGATGCGGCTCTTTGTGAGCTCTGCCATATCTATCGGAGATGATCCGTTGCCATTCTCGCCTTCTGCCTCTTCAAAGATTAATCCCGCAAGTATAGTCAACGCCCGGGTCTGGGCTGTCGTCTCCGGGTCTGCCTGCTGGCTGTCGTCGATTTCCTCTACATCATCTGCTTTCAGGTAATCTTTTACCTGGTCCATCCGCAGTGGTGCAGTGGTCCCTCGTGGCTCTGAAGGAGGCGGCAGGGGTTTGCCCTGCTGGAGAAAGCGCAGCGCACGAGCGGCTTCTTTCTCGCCGGGGACCATCCGTAGCGCGCGTTCAGCGGCATCAATAGCGCGATCTACCTTTCCGTCTGTTTGTAGGATCGAGGCAACCGCGAGGTATTCATAAACCGCCTCTCGTTTGCGGCCCAACCGCTCGAAGGTTACGGCCAATTTGGTCCGCGTGTTGAGGTTGCTAGGGACCATCCGGGCGATTTGGGACCAGTTATCGATGGCTTTATCAGCATCTCTACGCTTGAGATGCAACTCGGCCGCGGCGGTCCGTTGGG
>SDBU01004873.1_pt1 | contig 16263 bp, 10 predicted proteins | sample 2277071 | NCBI WGS metagenome assembly SDBU01 (sample SAMN10397929, study PRJNA504765) | marine sediment metagenome | isolation source: marine sediment core GS08_GC12, 126 cmbsf | place: Arctic Ocean: Gakkel Ridge, Loki's castle | collected 2008
ATGAGCGTGGATCTGGCAATATAAGGTTCAATCTCAGCGACGCATACAGCGAGGGTGAATACGAGATCTCGATAATCGTCGGAGAGGACGAGGTGAGCCAGACTATAAGGATAGTTCGTGAGTCCAAGCCCCTTTTGGCCACAGACAAGCCGATATACCAGCCGAACCAGCTCATACACATGCGCGTGCTCGCCATAAACCCCTTTGACATGCGGCCTTATGCGGACAAGGAGATAGTTTTTGAGGTTGTGGACTCAAAATCCAATAAGATATTCAAGAAGACTTCAAAGACCAATGAATACGGCATAGCATATGAGCGGTTCGCTCTCGCAGATGACATAAACCTGGGCAGATACACCCTCCGAGCTGTCTTCGGGAACTCCGTGCAGGAGAGGAAGGTGACTGTCAGCAAATACGCCCTCCCTAAATTCAAGCTGGGCCTTGCCACTGACAAGAGCTTCTATCAGCCCGGTGACACAGTGAAGGGAGCCTTTACGGCATCGTACTTTTTCGGCAAACCGATAGGGGACGCCGACATAGAAATAGGGCTTTCGACATATGCCGCCCAGTTCAAGGAGGTCAAGAGGCTATATGGCAAGACAGACTCCAATGGCAACTATGACATGATCATGGAGCTATCAGATTACTTTGTCGGCCTGCCCCTCACAAAGGGGGACTCTTTCATAGCATTCAATATATCGCTTACTGACAGCACGGGCCATACAGAATCCATATTGCGCATGTTCCCGGTATCACAGAATGCAATAAACATAGAGGCATTCCCAGAATCCGAGCGCCTTAGGATGGGGATGGAGAACACCGTCTATATCGTGACGAGCTATCCTGATGGCAATCCCGCCCCTGCCACCATAGATGTCAATGGAAAGCAGATCCGCTCTAATAGGCTCGGCATCGCCCATATCAGCATAGTCCCCAATACTCCGTCGAAATATCGCCTGAATATTCGGGCTGATGATGGTATGAATTCCATAGCCACCAAGATCATAGAGTTCCCCTATGATGAGGGCAAGGAGCATATGATACTTAGGGCTGACAAGCCGGTCTACAATGTCGGTGACACAGCCTTGTTCGAATGCATATACAGCGGGACATGGGGAACCAAATCCGTCTATCTGGACATCATCAAGAACAGACAGACCGTGTTCACCAAGGCCGCCGACCTCAAGGACGGCCGGGCCATATTCGGCATCGACATGAGCCCAGATATGATGGGGACGCTCGAGGTCCACTGCTACAAGACCCTGCGATCCGTAGACATCGTAAGGGATGTGAAGAACATCATAGTCGACGACCCCAAGGAGCTCAAGATATCTGTGAAGCCGAACAAGGAGACTTATCTGCCAGGGGAAGAGGGCAGCATAGAGTTCAGCGTCAGCGGAAAGGAAGGGCCTGTCAAGTCGGCGCTCGGTGTGAAGATAGTCGATGAGTCTGTATATGCCCTTGAGGAACTTCAGCCAGGCTTTGAGAGGGTCTATTTCCTAATGGAGAGCGAGCTTATGACCCCGAGCATACAGGTGAAGAAGTTCAGCCCATTCGAGATCGTTGACAGGGTCTCAAAGGGCGAGCCCCTTGAGCTGTCCATGGAGGAGCCCATACCTGTTGAAGAGGCAGAGCGCGCGGTCGAAGTCCTCATAAGGGCAGCGAACCTCACAACGACCGACTATGCGCTCAAAGAGGACACATATGAGAGGAAGAAGATCGAGATAGGCAGGGTCAAGAAGGAATACTGGGAAGACCTTTGGGCATGGTCATATGCCATGGTATTCTACGGTTTCTTGGTCACTTATGCCATTACATTCATCACAGGGCTCTACTATGTGATAAAGGAGCGGAACAAGTGGCTCATAGCATTTGGGATCATTGGGATCATAGGCTTCATACTCGGTTATATGGAGGCCTGGGACTGGATCAGCTACAAGTATCAGATCATCTTCTGCTTCTTGGTCCCAGCCTTTTTATACGCCATGATGATAGGGGGTCTGGGAATACCTCTTATCGGCATCATGAGGCTCTTAGGCAAAAAGAAGAAGGAAGGCGGAGGCACAAAATTCGGCTCATTGTTCGCGGTCAGTTGGGTGCCCATAGTACTTGCAATACTCACGGCATTGCTTTGGTGGACGCCGATCTGGTTCATAATGCCCCTGGTCTATCTGGTATTTATATTCGGCGGTTTGCGCTTCGCCTACAAGAATAAGAATACTGTCCTTTTGATAATCACTATATTGTGCATCGTCGGACCTCCCATGCTCTATACAATAGGCGACACCGTCTGCTACAGAAGCAGGTCCTCGTTATGTGATATGGTAGGGATAAGCATCTACCTCCTCAGCATTATCGCAGCTATCACTTTATGCTTCATTCTACCCATGTACTGCCTAATGAAGCTGAGGGGAAAGAAAGAGCCAGTCAAACTGGGCTCTGACCTTACGGTCCTTATAGCTTTCGGCTGGATACCTGTACTCCTTGTTTTCTTTTTAATAGCATGGTGGCAGCTTGGAATTTTCAATATGGGGGGAACCACGATGACCGTGGGAGATGCTGGTGGACCGTCTGCGGGTATGATGGCTGCGGAATCTGCTGCCTCTTGGCCCACACTTTCCCGGTCAAAGTCCGCTGTTCAACAAGTCGATAATATGGACAAGGCAGGAACCATCACGACACAGAAAAAGCGTGTATCACGCGACTCCACAGGTGAGGGCAAGCCATATCTGAGGCAGTTCTTCCCGGAGACCATGCTATATGAGCCTGCGGTGATAACAGACGATTATGGCCATGCCATAGTGGACCTTCAGATGGCTGACACGATAACAACTTGGCGCCTAGACGCTCTCGCATCCTCAAAGGACGGAAGGCTCGGTACAGCCAGAGAGAACATACTCGTCTTCCAAGAATTCTTCATAGATCTCGATCTTCCCAGAATAATCACACAAGACGACGAGATATGGGCTCCCATAGCCATCTACAATTATCTTCCCAAAAACCAGAACGTCACCTTGCAGGTCAGTCCAGGCGATTGGTTCGAACTCCTGGACGAGCCCAATATCACCATTGAGCTCGGACCCAATGAGGTCACATCTAGGTTCTTCCATATACGGGCGCGCGATCATGGTCACCATCTCATGACCATATACGCTTCAGGAAGCACCATGAGCGATGCGATATCTAAGCCAGTTGAGGTGGAACCATATGGCAAAGAGGTCCTTACATCCGTCTCAGGGGCCCTCGACAGGGATGTGATAGAGAGGGTGTCAATACCCGAGAACGCTGTTCCCGGTACTGAGAAGATAGTGGTAAAGATATATCCTGGCTATTTCAGCCATGTCGTCGATGGCCTTGACAAGATGTTCAAAAAGCCATATGGCTGCTTTGAGCAGACGACATCCATCACCTACCCGAATATCCTGGTCCTCGACTATATGAAAAAAACAGGACAGATTAACCCTGAGCTCCAGATGCAGGCTGAAAATTATATAGCACTAGGCTATCAAAGGCTCATGAATTTCGAGACCCCTACTCCTGGCGGCTTTGACTGGGGCGGCAATCCACCGCCGAAGCTCCTGCTCACGGCATATGGCCTTATGGAGTTCAAGGACATGTCAGAGGTCTTCACAGTTGACCCAACGCTCATCCCCCGCACCCAGAGCTGGCTTGCCAGCCAGCAGGAATCAGACGGCTCATGGGAGAACCGGCAATACCTGAGATTCTCCAGCAATATCGCCAATTCAAAACTTTCATCCACATGCTTTGTCACATGGAGCTTGGCACACAGCAAATACGAGGGGGCGGAGATCGATCGTGGCATCACATATATACGACAGAATCTGCGCATGGACGAGTCTACAGATCCCTTCAATATGGCGATGTGCACCAATGCGCTCCTTGAGGCCAATCCCAGTGACTATAAGGCCAAGGAGGCTCTCATGTATCTGGATAGGATAGCTGTCGAGGACAGGGACAAGAATGTAACCTACTGGTCTTCAAAGGGTCAGATGGAGGAGAAGAGGACCTGGACCGGTTCTAATGGCGGCATGAAGGACATAGAGACGACAGCCATGGCAGCGATGGCTTATATGAAGGCTGGATACAGCCCCTCAAAGGCAAGGGGAGCCGTAAATTATCTCATAATGAAAAAGGATGCCTATGGGACATGGAGTTCGACACAGGCCACAATACTCTCGATGAAGGCCTTGGTCTATGCCGCCTCTAATCTGGCCGAAGACAAAGGAGAAGCAAAGGTGGTGGTGTCCATCAACGGAGAGCCGACAACCACGCTCAGATTCGACACCACCAACTCAGACGTGGTAAGATATGTTGATCTGGGTTCCCCCCTTACACAGATGGGGAGCAATGAAATAGCCCTCACCTACGAAGGCGAGGCAAACCTGTTCTATCAGGTGACTGGTAAATACTATGATCCATGGCAGTCCGATAAGATCGAGACTGTCAAGCCAATAGAGATAGAACAGGAATATAGCACAAAGAACATGAAGATAGACGATATGGCTATCGTAAATATCAAGATAACCAATAATGCCGGTGCTGCAATGAGTATGATACTTGTCGATCTCGGGATACCTCCAGGTTTTTCTGTGGTGTCAGAGGACCTTGAGAAAGCCAAGAAGGACGGCAGGATATTCCGCTATGACATAACCGACAGGCAGATAATACTCTATAGCAATGAACTGGTCCCAGGAAAGCCACTCAGATTGTCATATCGTATACGGGCAGTCTATCCGATCAGAGCCAAGACACCTCGTTCCGAAGTCTATGAGTATTATAATCCAGAGATAAAGGATTTCATAAAACCAATAGAACTTATAGTCTCTGAAATCTCAAACAGCTAGGATAAATGAGGTGCCAGTATTGACTTCTATCCTTTTTTCTATTTCTCTTTTCTCCTGATCTGATAGGTTCTTTTCTAGATAACTGTCTAGATAGCGAAGGATAAACTTGTTTTTAACTCTCACATTCTTGACCTGCATAGACTTTAAGACACATTCGCCAACTTTACCGAATATCGCCTTGGAGAGATCTTCAAGAGATTCAAAGGATTGATCTGGTGTAAGGCGGGCAATATGATCTAATCCGATCTTTTTCCGGTATCGTGCGCCGATAAGCTCTACAAGATCTGCCAACCTTTCCTTGGTCTTAGGATTGCTACGATCTAGCCGGCATATGTCCACTAAAACTTCATTTTCAGCTTTTTCTTGTTCTATCCCGCCTTGAGCCATCTTTAGGTCTATTCCCATTATCGATATTAGCTCAGACCGTAGGAACCTCGCCTTGAGAGGCTCTATGTAAAAGGCTAACATGGATTGCAATATGTACTCCATGAGGATTATTTTATTGTACATTGGAGATCTATTCATGTCAACAAGATCAAATTCAGCTATCTTATTGTCCAATATAGACTTTCCAGATTCACCAAAATGCTCTCCTACAAAGGCCGATAGTATAAGATGTCTCGTCTTTGAATCTGTTCCTGAAAGCCCCTTTAAACCGTATTTTTTCATCTCACGATCCATTATGAACTCTCCAAAAGATTTGAATTTCTCGATAAGTATAGATTCCATATTAGAGGGTAGAACTCTCACACCATCGATGAATTCAGGTAAACTCTGTCCTACTGGATGTATATCTATACCTAAAACAGATATGAGTTCAGACCTGGCTAGAGCCAGCTTTCCCCTGTGAAGCATTGGTTCTAGGATGTATTCTATGATATTTTCCTTTAAGGAGACGAGTTGTGTTTGTGAAGCCTCTTCAAGGCCTATTATACTAGCTCTATCAAGAGCATGCTTCATAAGAAGTGGTGCAGAAGGACCTGCATATCTTAAGAGGAGATTTCCCAGTTCTCGTTCTTTCTTTCCTTCTGCCATATATTGATTTTCTTTTATTCATATATATCTAACTCTCACATCAGATGTGTGTGTTAAAATATGAAAAAAAATATTATGTCCAAATTAGTATAGTAGAATATATTGTTTTTAATTATTAATTAATTTTTAATATAATATAATATATCTTATTTATTTATTATATTATTATCAATAAATTTAATAATATAAAATTTTTTATTTCGTATTTAATTTTATGATTATGAAATATTTTTTTTCATATTATTAAACGGTCAAACTTAGCGGATATTTCTTGTTTTAAGTGACTTGGATAAGCTGTAGATAGGGTCCATTTTGGTGTGTGAGATCTTAATAGGTGAAAAAATACTCCAAATAACCCTTGAAAATCCCCATATCTTACTCATTTACCCTACCCCTAAATGGTTAAAAATTTATCATTAAATCAGGAGACATTTATGACAGAGTATATCTTCCACACCATAATGATGGTATAAAGTATTAACTCGAGTATATAGATCAGAGGTATATTCAGGCCCTAGATACCATAAGTACCCAAAACAGCCATATACCGTAGTTATAGGCCTTAAAAGGCTAATTATCACTTCTGCTAAGTGCCTAGATCGCATTATCTTTACCATTTACCCTTGCCCTCGCCATCGATGTATATCTCTCCACACCATATTGATAGACAGATGAGGATATTCGTCCATCATCAATGCTACTTTAACCAATAGCCAAAACATTAACTAAAAACAATATATTGAAAGAGATAATAAGATATATTCTTGGAGTCATATCCTAATGGTATGGAGTTGATCCCAAAAGATATTGAAAAGCTTAGATATGTCCTAGATTGCCTAAAAAAAGGAACTGCCACCACATATGACAAACCAGCCTGTACAGAGGCATTAGAGGGTATATTAGAGCCAAAATGTGCAATATGCAGAAAACCGATAGAAAGTGAGATGATAGTGATTAATGGGAGAAAGATGCACACTGGCTGTAGAAAAAAATATAAAGGGTAATTTTTAATTTCGTATTTCGAAAATAAAAAACGAAATAAAAAATTATTAGATTTTAATATAATAGATAATATATAATAAGATAGATATATTATAAAGAATTAATTAAAATATATATGTTTTAATATATTAATAAAAAAGTTATGTTAATTTATTACACTCACATTTTTTGTGAGAGATCAAAATCTGTCGATAGACAAAAAAATTAGAGAACTGATGTCAAATGACATCTTCAGGTGAAGGCAGGTAATAGACCTTGTCAAATGCCTTTTCCACAAGCAAATTAAGTTTTTTATCACCCTCATGTGATAGGACCATAACCTTAACATTTTTGGGTCTAGCATATGACATCAGATTATGGATGAAATTTGAGACTATCCGAGGTTCATTATAGATGAATAGGGTCCTAAGAGCGTCTATTAGGATGAATTTATCCCCTGAGATGGATTTCATGAATTTTTTGATGGCGTCCGGAATAGAGCCTGAAATATCAAGATCGTGAGGCCCCTCGGCATATATCACTCTCTCATCCCTTTTTGTGAGAGTTTTATGCACCAGTGTCGTGACACAATCGATAAAATATAGCTTATCGATATCAACACCTTCCCTTTTCAATCGAGATATCACTACATCATGAGGTTTGTTTAAAGAGACATATATCCCATATTCAGAGACCTTAAGAAGTCCTTTTGTGATCCTAACCATAGCCTCATGAAGCATTTCAGGTTCCACAATGACCAAAGCGGAGTGCTGACTTTCCATCTCCTTGCACACCCTTTCCAGCTCCGCAAACGGAGCCTTATCTACGACTTGAAGGTCCATCGTTCCATATCTATGACCTTGTCAGCGAACATATTGATGTCTTTAACAAGTATCGAATCAGCATCCTGCTTTAATACAGTGAAAATCGCATTGCATCCGGCAACCCTGACCTTAGCCATAAGAAAATGCACAAACTTGGCTATTGTAGTGTCGGATTCATATACTAGTAAAGTGGACAAAGAATCAAATATGATGTATCCAAAACCTTCCTTTCTATCCATCACCTTCGATATGGCAACTGATAATTCAGTCAATGCCCCAGGAGATGAAACATAATCACAGGAGGAACATTCAGGCGGTACCATCGCAGTCCTTGTTATGGCATCAACTACGAACATCTTGTCTATTGAGATACCTTCCTTTTTAAAACTACTCATCAGGGTATTATGTGGCCGATTAAGTGAGACATAACAGATCCTAAGGTCAAGATCAACAAGGTCATGGACCACTTTGACCAGCCTTTCAGTATAATCATGCTCTGGGATGACTAGAACTATGATCTGGCTTTCATTTTCGTCCATGCCAAATCCAGACTTGAAGATATCCTTTTTTCCAGTTCCTAAATTCTGGTTAATTCCAGCCTTTTCGGGCATTTCAATGTAATAGGTAGCTGCATATAAAAAAAGGACCCTCACTTATCAGTGAGGGAGAGCGGAACTTGTGTCGGATATACCACAACACCCGTGTTTGATATCTCCATAGGTCTGATATCTGGGTTTATCTTAACACCTCTCATCTTAACCACTCTAAAACATCGCTCGTTTTTCTCTTTATGCCTTGACCAGAATAGAAGCATCATCCCATCTGCGAGGAAATGCTCATCTAGGTAGGTAATATTTGCTGTAGACTCATGCTGCTCTGCAACCATCAGGGTCGTGCAACCAGCATCCTTTACCTGTTTAATAAAATTCAAGAGATTTACACGCCGAGACATATCATCCTTGAACAGATATTTGAAGAGGGTAACAGAGTCTAGGACTATCCTTTTTGCATTAATGCGCTCTATTGCCTCCCCTAAGGTCTCACCACTTGAATATTCCTTGGTCTTGCCATCAACACCATATATGGGTTGGGCGACTATAGCTATCTTCTCATCGCGTATTTCCTTTTCCACATCCCATCCGAATGCATTAGCATATGCAATGATATTCTTTGGAACATCCTCAACTGTGAGGTAGATACCGCTCTCGTCATATTTTGTTACGCCATTGTATATGTATTCCATAGCGAAGTTGCTCTTTCCGATTCCTGGAGATCCAGATACAATGACTACGCTAGTCTTGGGTATCCCTCCACCAAGCATCTCATCAACTCCAGGTATTCCTGTTTGTACCAATTCCATTTGACAACACCTATGTTTTTATCTGTAGATAATCACCCCAAATCTTTTTGAATCTTCGGGTCTTTCCATCTCCACCTTTCCTTGAAAGCCATAACATCGAGACTACTACAAGAACAATCGCCCCGATGATGTGAGGAGTATAATCTCTTGGCAAGTAGTAAACATTCAAGATAGAGCTCTTAGGGTTGCTTTTTTTACCCGAATATGCTAGATATCCATATATCTTATATCTTCCAGCTTCTTGAGGAATGAAATATGCATTGATATCCACTCTTTGACCAACTGGGATGTTCAGAACCTCATTTGAGGAGAAAGTCTTCACAAGCCGCTCTGTTTGGTAAACATCATCCATGAGATAAACCTCGACATTTAAGTGGGCTTGTTCTATCATGACCTCGCCAGAGTTCTCAACAGAACCTATGATCTTAGTCGCCTCCCCCTGACCTACCCATATCTTATTGAGATATATGGAACGGAGAATGCCCCTGAGTGCAAGAGTCCCTTTGTCAAGGACACTAAAGGTCAATGTGCTTTCATCATCACCAACATTTAGTTTTGCAGTATACCTTCCAACCCCGATATCATTAGTGGAAAGTTCAATAGGTATATCTGACTTGATCGACGGGAGGATGTCCCTGTCTTTTACAGACTTTGTCAGCACCAAGTTCCCTGATATGTCATATACTTTCACATCTATCCTTGGCTTAATACGGATATTACCAGTATTTTCGACTACCGCATTTATCTTGATTGGAAAGCCCTTTTCCGTGTTCATCACAGACGCTTCTTTAAGGATATATAATTCAATCTCCTCTCCTGTGATATCGACAAAGATCCTTATTTTGACTCCAGCTCCCACTGCGAGTCCCTGACCACTCTCAACTGTTGATATAGGTGCTGCTTTTATGTACAGAGCACCTTCGTATCTGCCTACATCGATATCGGCGGGTGGTTGCAATACCACATTAAGCTTTTCGCGCTCTCCAGGTACAAGGTCAAAACGAGGTTGTTTATCAACAGTGACCCAATCCCGTATATCACCCGTAACATCGATTTCACAGGTCAGCTCTTCGTCTCCTGATGTAGAAACTGTGACAGTTTTCTCTCCATAACCCCCCCTCCGCATGTCTTCAAAAACCAATGTGGATGGACCAGCTCCTATGCTTATTGCCTGAGCCCCTGAACAGAATATGAGGCTTATAACAAGAGCAAAGACCAGAATATAGCGTTTCCGTGTCATTTTAAGCGCTCTGAGTAGCTGTAAATATTACCTGTACTTGGCAGGTTCCACCAACACCTGAAGTTGGGATCGTAATACCCCAATAGGTGTAATCTAAACTGAGTAAGTTAGGGCACGTATTCGTGCAGTCCTCAAGCGTGATCACATCCTCTCCAGCATTGCAATCTGTGTCCCATGAAGCAGAGGACGTAAGCTGACCACATGCACTTTCCATGGTTCCACCAGAATCACCGTCATATTCTATGGATGTAAGAACTATGTCACCTACAGTGCAATTCATCTGCTGGTCTACCGAATTCACTTCGATAGATATCCTCGTATTACCTGTATTATTGGTTATTGACGCCACATCAGCATTTCCAAGGTCACCAAAGGATCCGTTCTGTCCAAGGCTCATAGAGCCAAAGTTTATCGATGATGTCTGCCAGATCGTTGTGATATTATCGACTGTGATATTCGCATTGTAAGGAATGCTAAAGCCAATACCATCTGAAGAATTTATTAGTAAGCTCCATTCCCCACCATCTGCCCAATACTTGATATCCATGAACTCACACTCATAGATTATGGTATTACCAGTCCCGGACCCTGTTAGGTTCTCACATGAGCTGTTGATATATTTTACATCCATGTCAAGGGGGCTATTCCATGTAACATACTCATGGTACCAGGTCGAATTTACCCATCCATCAGCCATGTCTTGATATCCATTAGGATCTGTGACAGTGAAATTGCAGAGCATGTCATAGTTCGTTCCTTCGCTTGGAGTCCAAGCTTCTCCTTCAATATAACAATTTCCATCTTCATATGCGCCACCAGTATCCCTAAAACAACATTTGACATCTGATATTGATGGCTCTAGGTTCGAGATTGTTACAGAATAGCTAGCTGAACCAGTGTCTGCATCAACACCTGTCGATAATCCATTAAAGATTAGGATTATCGAAACGAGAACAAGAGACCCGACTAAAGAAAGAATGATGCTTTTTTTATGAGTAGATGACATTTTCATCTTATCTAAATATATGATCTGTATATTAAATACCATTAGTTTGTGAATTTCCAATATGCCGCTCCCATCAGAGCTATCAGGATCAGCAAACCCAAGATATATGGGAAATAATCCATAATTGACCATCCGGTCACCGTCACTGGGACACTTTTAGTGTCGGTCTTTTGACCCTCATAAAGGACATAACCCTGGATGATGAAACTTCCGGATGAGGAAGGTCTAAAATAAGACACAATCTCCACAGTCTTGCCCGCCTTGACCTTAAGTTCATCTGAGTCTTCTAAGACTTCGCTTAATCCTTCAAGAGTGTAGACTTCAGCTTTTAGCTTAGCTTGTATTGTCCTCTCCCCCTGGTTTTTGAAGATTCCCTTGACTTTAGTCATCTCCCCAACCTCAATAACCACTTTGGATATCTCAAGGCTTTCAAGGGATGCTGCTACAGTCTTTGAACCCGACTCAAGTATCTTGAATTGTACCTCGCTAGCATCAACAGAATTATTGCCTACAAATGCCTCCACATTTAAGAGATATTTTCCAGGGCTCAAGCCTTCAGACGGGATATTCAGGACGATATTCTCATTCTTGAGAGGAAGGATATGGTTCCCCACATAATCTGTTGAGAATTTCTCTTGCCTTGATGCATCGAGGATAACAATGTTAAAAGAGGGTGTTAGCCTCACATTTCCCGTATTGATGACAGAAATGGCTGTAGGGATCGGAAATCCAACCTCCGTATCTTCAACAATCACTTCGTTTATACTAACGGATTTATCCTCTTTGCCTGTGATTTCTGCAAATATCAAGATCTTGACACCTGCCCCCACTGCCATGCCGGCCCCGGATGTGATCTCAGTAGTAGGTGATGCCCGGATATAGATAGCTCCCTCATATTTACCATTAGCCTGGTTTCTTGGAGGCTGGATGTAGAAAATGACCTTCTTTCTGCTATTACCTGGTAGATTTATTGTGCCACCCCCCTCAATTGCCATCCACTCTCTTGTCTCGCCTGTGAATTCCACAAAGCAGGTAAGGTCATCTACACCATTGGTCGAGATGACCACATTCTTTTCGGCATAGCCTCCCCTTACGAGTTTATCATAGTTAAGGGTTGAAGGACCAGCACCGATACTGACCGCTGACGCTGCATCAGCCAGAAGCAATAAAATACATAAATATCTAATGCAGGTCATTCGTTATCATCTAATAATTGTTGTTTTTTATTATAAGTCCCTAATTTTCTTGCACATAATATTTTCTGTAAAAAACTATCGCCCATACTAGTATCATAGCTATTGTAGGAAGGATTATCAGATAAAAATTCATCTGGGTGGTCACCAAGGGTTCAGTAAATGTCCAAACATTGATCCAAGACTGATATATCGCAGACCTCTTTCCTGCATATTCCACCCATATCTTGAGAGAGTACTCACCAGCATCTGGGGGTATATAATCCACAGATATCCTCCTGGACTCACCCACATCAAAATATACCTCCTTTGCCTGAGCATTGTCTATAAATCCCCCTTCCCCTGAGACCTCTATCTTTAGTTTTGCATAAAGCGGAACATCACCTGTATTCCTAAAGTCTCCAAAGACGGTAAGAGGGTCTCCTAGAGTCATATTTGAAGGATTCACAAGAACATATTCCAAAGAACCGTTCACGATGATATCTTCCTTGAATGTCTGACCAGAAATAATATTAAAAGTCTCATATTTCTCAAAGACCTCATCTTTTGCGATGATCTTGATATACATCAGATAGATGCCTTTGTTCAGCTGGTTTATCGGCAGATATGCTGTCAGCGTCTTTCTTGAACGTGGATCTACGACTTCACGTGAAAGAGTCGTCTTAGCAAGTACCTTCTCCCTGTTGTGAGTCATGACCTCAAGGTTCATGACTGGTCTTATAGGAATTGCAGCATTATTTTTGACAATGGCTTGGACTCTTACCGGCTCCCCAACAGGAGGACTTGATACATCCAAGTGGAGCAACCTGAACCATTGTCCCTCCCTTCCAACGACTTCAACCTTTATGCGGGAAGATATCCCCGCACCGATCAACATTGATGTCGATCCCGCAGGTTCTGATTTTGGGATCGCTCTTATCCGGATCATACCCTCATAAACCCCGTTTGGAGTGGATGCAGGAACCGAAACGATCACATTGAGCTTCTTTGGAGAGCCTTTGTTAGTTGTGAACCGATCTGGTTCAAATGTTATCCAATCAGATGTCACACCCTCGACACTTGCAACGCATTCCAACTCCGCATCAGTGGTCACTACTGTCATCCTCCTTTGAGCTGATTGTTCCCTCTCAAGCTGCCCAAAATCCAGATTGGATGGAGAAAGGCCTATGACCACAGCGTCAACACTGATACAAAGCATAAGGAGCACGAAAAGGATCTTCACAGACCTCATTCGCCTATCGAATCCACATAAAGTGTTCCGTTGCATATTCCGCCCACTCCACTTGCGGGAGTCATTATTCGCCAGTATATGGTCTTCTGAGACGGTGTCCCATCATTGGTCTTGACAAGATTGAAACTGACATCAAGTTCATCACAGGTGTCGAGTCCATCAGTTGTCAGGCTCCCACACATGGTCGCATAGTCGTCACCGACATTAGTGTCGTACTTCATATTGCCGACTGGAATCGCACCGCCTATCGTGCATGATAGATCATTTCCTGACACCTGCGCATCCTGGCGCACATTTCCAAGGTTCGTGATGACAATATTTGTCTGATCGCGTGTGTCATCAAGTGTCAGATCACCCCCACCCTTTGTGAAAAGGACTTCATCGACAGATATGTTCATACCAGCCATGTCTAGGATCTCAAGAGATTGGCTGACATTGTAGCCCCAATCAGATCCATCCCAAGCAGTTATATTGACATGCCATTGCGTTGAATTGTCTGCATAGTACAGAACATTGAATGCACACATGGCAAATCCGTCATCCCCAGCACAGTTCCAATCACAAGTACCATTGCTGTATAGCCACCTATTGTCTGTCGGATCATTATGGACCGCTACAAATCCATCCCACATCACAGCATTAACGTCATCAATGTCATTACAACCGTCTGCATCATAGAGGGTCGCATTATACTGTAGCATTATCGCATCGCCTGGGATGAGGACTATCTCATCTGATGCGGCTCCGATCCCTTCGACAGCCCCCACTATCGGGGGAGCATTCGTAGTGGTTGTCGAAGTCGTTGTGCTGGTAACGCCCATTATCACCATGAGGGTGACATTATTGGAGCTGACCAATCCACCCATATTATCATAAGCTGTGAAGACCACATATTCAGTCCCATTCCAGTTGTCGATAGCCCCCATGTCTACAGTATGGTCTGAGCTATCAATGTCTATCTGTACATTTGGATGGTCATCTGAAGTGGCGAATGTGAGTCCGTCGGCGTCGGCGTCCCAGAAGTAATCATCCAGGTCAAAGACATCGGTATATGTCAGATTATTGAAGAAGGTCTGATCACGTATTGTATAATTGACCTCCAAAAGCGGTGCTTTAGACGGATCTGATGCATTTGAGGAATAGAACTGCCGCATAGTATCTGTCTGGCCTTCCTCACCGATTATTATCACTCCCTGATTGTCAGCTGAGAATCCGACCCATCTTTCTGCAAGGTCTAGCATGTTCCATGTTATCCAGCCAGCGAGCTCTTCTGCGGAATATGTGGACAATGATGGGTCCACAAGGAACATCGCAGTGCCACCGGTGTATTGCAAGACAGTGCAATCTGTGCAGTCTGTACCGTCTTCTAGGACCCTCACTGCAGTGAAGTTCAGGTTCCTCAAGGTCATCTTCGCTGTGACATTGAAGGGAGCAAGTGTCGTCGAGTTCATCTTGATGTAGTTGAAGGACAGATTGACATTCAGGTCTAGGTCAAGAGATTGGGTGTTTGTGAAATCTATGGTCCGCTCGAATTTGACTGTGGCGTTCACCGCAGAAAGATTGACTGTCATCACAGACCATGCGACATCTGACTCCACCTGCGAATAGTCGAAGATGCCCAAGGTGTCTGTGATAGTCGGCGGCTTATTTACTATCATCCAGTCGAGCTTTGAGTCCCCTTCCTTGTAGACTTGCGGAAGGACTCCTGGACGGATATTGTATGTGAGGTCGCGGGCGTCGCCTGAGAGTATCGTATTCCTTGAAGTTCCGGGACCGAGGGTATAATCGATCGTGATATTCTCCTCGCTAAGTGGTGCCGAGTCAACCAAAGGGACAAGTACCACCATTGCCAGAAGAATTGCTAGACATCTACTCATAGTCGCCCCCTGCGCTCGTCCAGTCCTGAGCCTGTGTCCGTTTCACCCATGCAGCGTATTCCTCATCCCATACGCTGGTCACATTGTACCTTTGACCCTGTACCAAATAGGTCCCATTGAAAAGATAGAGGTACATATAGGACCTTGTGACATTGGCGTCTTGGGGGATGTCTGTGAGATTGAAGGCCAGAAGCGGCCTGTAATAGTCGGATTGGACCCTTCCGACCTGAAGAGCCATCTCATTCCCCCTGGGAACATCTGAATTAAGCTCTAAAGTGGTGTCAGAAGAACCAAGCTCCCCAGGCTGATACTGCTTGAAGCCGAATGTCGGCATATTATTGCCGGAGACAGAACCTTGGATGAATGATCTTGAATCAGACCAGGACGTGTACTCTGTGTCATTGGCCTTCGCTTTCCAGTAATAAGAGCCGTTTTGGAGTCCGTACATGCCAGCCACTTCTTCTGCTGTCACTGTGCGGTCCCAAAAGATGATGTCATCCATCATTCCATCGAAGTCATTTGTGTCAACCGAATCATAGCGTCCTATTGTGAGGTCGCCACCTACGACCCCACCGGACGCAAGACGACCGGGACCGACGCCGAGGGCGGCGTTCTCGCGGAGGCAGTTCAGCGCCGCCTGCCGGCGCCGCG
>SDBU01004874.1_pt1 | contig 16262 bp, 14 predicted proteins | sample 2277071 | NCBI WGS metagenome assembly SDBU01 (sample SAMN10397929, study PRJNA504765) | marine sediment metagenome | isolation source: marine sediment core GS08_GC12, 126 cmbsf | place: Arctic Ocean: Gakkel Ridge, Loki's castle | collected 2008
TTTGAAGTTCTCTTCTGCTCCTATAGGCAACTGTAAGAGAATGGGCTTTGGGGTGAAGGTCTCGGCCACATCCTTTAGCGTTGCAAAAAAGTCGGCCCGATCCCGATCCATCTTGTTGATAAAGACCACCCTAGGCATCTCGAGTTGGTCTGCAAATTCCCAGGCCTGTTCGGTCTGCACCTTTACGCCATCTATGGCCTCTATAACGACAACGGCACCGTCGGCTGCTTGCAGGCACGACCGGGTGTCTGAGAAAAAATTGGCGTCTCCGGGGGTATCGATGACGTTTACCTTGTGGTTTTTCCAGGTATACTGATGGAAAGCTGTGCTGATGCTTATATGACGCCGTACTTCTTCAGGCTCAAAATCCATCACGCTGCTCCCCTTGTCCACATTTCCCAGACGATTGGTAACCCCGGCGTCAAACAGTAAGGCCTCGGCCAGCGAGGTCTTGCCTGCTCCACCGTGGCCAACAAGCCCGATGTTTCTCAATTCGTTAACAGATTCTGTCATGAAAGCTCCTCTCCAACTCGTTGATTTTTTACGCTAAACCAAGCTGCAACAACGCCGTACTGCGCTCTTCCCAGGTCCCACTCTGTACAGGGCGAGGAGATGGGTTCTGGACAGGTTAATCCACAGCAAGGTTGTATGATGTGAGAGCTGTTATACCTATATTTTGCACAAGAAAAAATCAACCCAAAAAATTTATAGAAGCCATTTCAAAACCTTGTTTGAGCTTATTTTGCGGACTTTTGTAGAAAGCGCTTAGCGAAGCGAAGCGTCAAAATCTTGAACTGTCTGAGGGCGTTAGCCCGAGTTTTCAAGATTTAGCGCAGTAAGCTTAGCGCTTTCCAAAAGCCGCGAACCGGCGATAAAGGAGGTTTTGAAATGACTTCCAGACACCTCAACATTGGGGAATGACCATGTGATCGCCAAATTTCTGGCGTTGGGCTATGAGGAATCTCCCTTTCGGAGACAACATTTGGTTATCCGTTGGCAAAGGTAAAGAAAATATGGTATTTTTCCCGTCGACGGGGGAGGAGAAACAACAGCTCACATCGATCCAGGGATTACCTATGCCAGGATAAGGCCGGAAACCGACCAGGCTTCGAGAATGCGCAGGATATTGGAAAACTTAAGTGAAGATGAGGCTGATACGTACGGACTTGTCCTGTCCTCGTCTGATATTCCATACAGTGTCACCGACAGGGAACATGGTTGGGACATATATGTGCATGATACGGTCTACGACAAAGCCCTCAATGTTATCGAACAATACCTGAAAGAGAACAAGGATATCCATCCGATCCAGGAAACCTCCTCGATCGAGTATGGAAGGACGTTTTCAGGGATATGGGTACCTCTTATCTTGGTAGCTTTCCATGTAGCCATCGCAATGAGCCATGACAGCCAGACTTTTGTCAGAACATTTGGCTCGGATGCCCATCAAATCTTGCGCGGAGAGTTTTACAGAACTGTGACCTCACTGATGATTCACGCCAATGCCTTGCATCTTGTCGGCAATGTGTTCGGTATCGCCTTATTCGGAACGGCTGTATGCCAGATAATGGGGCCGGGAGTTGGATGGTTTATGATTCTTGTCACTGGCATAGGCGGCAATTTCGTGAATGCCTTGTTATACCAGAGCGGTCATGTTTCAGTCGGGTCATCAACGGCTGTTTTTGGGGCCGTCGGAATACTGGCGGGATACCAGTTCTTGAAGAGGTTCAGGCGGACCAACGGACGGACAAAGGCATGGCTGCCACTGGGCGCTGGTGTGGCGCTGCTTGCCTTCCTTGGCAGCAGCAAACATTCTGACCTCACGGCGCACCTGTTTGGCTTTCTTGTCGGGATCGGGGCTGGCGTGCTTTACGGTTTTGCTTTGAAACGACCGGCTGGAAAGCTGTACCAGGGGTGCTTTGCCCTTGCGGCATTGGCGCTTATTGTCGCATCATGGCTCAGGGGATTTTGGGTTTAAAGAAAGTAGTGAGGATCTGCCTCACGATCGCATACGTACATAAGATGCCATGCCTCCGAGAACACGCCCGAGGCGATTGCCAAAGATCTGCACATGAGTAATAACGACATTCAAAGAGCTCAGAAGAGATCAGCGGATCGGCCTTCGTACAACACGTTTTCAACCCTGGACGGGATATTCCATTGGGGCCTTGTTACTATTTCCTTCCTTGCCCCTCTTGTATTCTTGAAACATATTCACGAATTTACCAACCTTCCGCAATCGGCTTTCATTCAGATAGGGATGGTATTCTTGCTTTTTGTGTGGTTGATGAAAGGTTTCATCAACAAAAAGTTCTTTATCCTCAAGTCACCCTTGAATCTTCCTCTCCTTGCCTTTGTCCTGTGGTCTCTTGCCTCTATCATCTATGCCCACAACAAGTATGAAGGGTTCTTGGCCTGGAGTCCCTGGGCTGCATCGGCCTTGATGTTTTTCCTGGTAGTTAATGGAAGCCATGAAAAGAGACGTCTGATTCAGGTGTTGGCTGCAATATATATCTCATGCTCTCTTTGTGCACTGCTCGGGATCGCCCAACATCTCTTTGGTTTCACCTGGGTACCCCAAACGAGCCCACCCGCTGCTACCTTTGCCAACAAAAACATGGCAGTTCATTTTGTTGTTCTGACAATGCCTCTTGTTGTGGGGTTCATAGTGAATAGTAAACAACAGGTCTGGGCCTGGATTGCGGGCGCGGCTTCATGTTTGATGATCGTCTTTATATTGTATACAAAAACAAGGGCGGCATGGGTGGCCGTGGGGGTGGAGTTTCTCTTGCTGGTTATTCTGCTAGCCAGAGAGCGTATCCAGAATAGAGAAGTCCCTTATTGGAGTCGTAAGAAGGGCATACTGGCTGGACTCACCATTGTCGTGCTTCTTGTCATGATGAACTTTGGCCCCAAGGGGTTCACCTGGCGTCTTGGAGAGATTGTTGAACGTGTCAGTACCATGACAAGCTTCGAAGTAGAACCCTCGGAATGGGAAAATATTGCCGATAAAACAATTGCTTTGAGGATAGCCATCTGGCGTAACACAGTTGAGATGATAAAGGATCATCCCTGGATAGGGTTGGGGCTTGGGAATCACAAGGTTTTTTACCCCCTTTATCATGGCAAGACCGTCAAAGACAGGGAGTTCAGCGTGGCCACCCAGTTGCGCCGTGTTCACAATGATTTTCTTCAAGCCTTTGCTGAACTGGGTATAGTTGGAATGCTTCTGCTCGGCTGGATAGGCTTTGTGTGTATAAGGATTGCCTTGAATCTGACGTCATCGCGATATTCGTCCGACGTTCGATTTTGGACAATTGGGATAACGTTGGGGATTGTCGGACTGTTGGTCAATGCATTTTTCAGTTTTCCATTTCAGCGTGCCATCCCCCCTTTTTACCTGATGATTTTTACAGGAATACTCGCTTCTTTTCATGAGGGAGACAACAGGAAGTTTTATGCAATCGGGCAAAGATGGGTGATGCTATGTTCCTGCGTTATTATTTTCATGGGATTGATATGGGTGGTTCGATTTCATTACCTTGGTATAAGGTGCGACCGGCTTTTCCACCGTCTCACTCGATTTGAAAGATCGAGAAACTGGCAAAGTCTCGTCGCTACCGGAGAAAAGGCATATAGCCGCAATCCTGCTCGCATTAAGACACTGTCTCTCGTGGGGAGGGCTTACATCGAAACTGGTGAGTACCAAAAGGGGATAGAGGCCCTGCGCAAGGTGATAGATGCCTATCCTTACTTTATGAATGCCCTGGTGAATATCGGTGTTGCTTATGACAGGATTGGGGACAATGAGAAAGCCTTGGAGTCATATGAAAGGGTTTTGTTCATCAAGACGGACTATCCCAGGGTCCACAACAGCATGGCCAACATCTATATGAGACAGGGGAATCTGGGGAAGGCGCTTAAGAAATTCAAATCAGCCGCCGAACTCGACTCCAATAACAGCGTCGTACATTTCAATATCGGTGCACTTGAGATGCGGAACGGGCGATATCAGGAAGCAGCTGCTGCCTTTGAAAAGGCGGTTAGGCTCAAGCCACGGTGGGCCCTGGCGAGAAAGAATCTTGGTTTGATCTATTTACAGTTTCTGGACAGAAGGGAAGAAGGTCTAGAACAACTCAGGAAAGCCTTGAAACTCGATCCGGACATGAAAGATGCAGCCCGGATACGTAAACTGATCAGCATCCCCTCACCTAAGGAAGAGAAGATGTCATGAGCCAAAAAGAATTGCCAAAACGAAAACCTGATCCGGCGAAGATGCAGGCATTAAGGAATCTGCCTCTTGACATTAAGCAATCCCTCACCAAAGAAGAAGCTGACGCATTTCTGTATGAGGAGGCATGGCCTGATTCTCTTATTGAAAAGCTGAAAGACTACCTTGTGGATAAAGACGAGGGATAGACACAATCACCGTTCTTTACCTATTTATTTCTGCTCTATTCTGTAACCCTTTGCCCTCAAAAGATCCAACAGGTTTTTGGCTCCAACCAGATGACCGGCACCTACTATGACCATAGCGTTACCATTTTGGTTGATTAGACGTTCAATCTTTGAAATCCATTTTTTGTTTCTTTCAACAACAAAGCCATCATAGATATCAGGATGTTCTTTGAAGCTCATTTTCATAATTGAATCCATCTTGTCAAGATCACCAACTTTCCACGCGTGCACCATATCAGAGGCCATGGTTGTCATGACCTCAAGCTCTTCCAGGGTCTGCCGCAAAAACGACTCCTGCTGCAGTTCAACCATTTTTGCGAAAAGGTTCAGTTGATATTCAGTAGATTCCAAGGGAATGATTTCTTTTCCGGCTTTCTTGGCCTTGGTGAAGAAGTAAGTATCTATGCCGTGACTTGGAAGGAACCCCAGTTTTTGAAATTCCATAACACTTAGTGTCAACGCGCAAAACCATGGCCTGAAACGATCAAACGAGGCCATTGGGATGCCGGCTGCAACGACTTTTTCTTCAAGCAATTTATAGGTTTCTTCAGAGACATTTTCCTTCAATGTTTGGCCGTTCATATAGAGGCCAAGGGTCATCATCTTGGCTTGCATGGCAGGATTGTTAGCTTCGTCCACATTAGTTTCAAACACTATCTTCTGAGAATCCTCATAAGCCCTTTCAATTTCCGGGGCCAATGGGTAGGCATCGCTTTTCATTACGTGTACCGACCCCAGGAAATAAACCGTATTCTTCTTAGTTTGCAGAGACCAAAGAAAATGTTTCCCTGTATCGGATTGAAGCCGTTCCTCGGCATGAACGACGTTGGCAAGCACGCAGGCGACTGCAACACATACGAAAACGTGAAGCGCTTGACGAATGTTTCGTCCAAATGAGTGGTTCATACCCCTGGTGACTCCTTTCCAGTATCAAATATAACCACTAACCCGTGATCTATGTACAAGCCGTCTCAAAAAAGTGGATCAGGGTTCAGGGCAAGGCGCGGGGCGGCGAAAAAGCGCAGCATACACGGGTAGTATGTGAGCATTTTGAGCCGACTCGCAACGCCGCCATGGGGCGTCAGACGCATTTTTGAGATGGCTTGTAGTCTCATGGCATAATCATAACTTCTCAGACGTTTGTCAACTCTCAAGAAATCCTATCCAGTCCGGCCGCCTCTCAAAACTTATTGTGGGAAAGAGCAGGCTATGCTATCAAACGATATCTTTTTCACCGGGTGAAGTGGGGTACCGTTCGCTTTGTTGAGATGTTGCCCCTGGCAGGCCCGGTTAGGCAGGAAAAGCCTTCCATGAAGATGATAAGAACGGCCATCATACAGTTCGACATTCGCCGGGGTGATGTTGAATGGAATCTGAGGACAGCTAAACGGCGCATTGCTACCCTGGCAAAACAGGGCGTCAAGCTTGTTGTGCTCCCGGAGATGTGGTCCACTGGTTTTGCAAATGATCGCCTGAAGGAACTGTCTGAGACAACACCAGTGGTTCTTGAAGATTTGTCCCGTCTGGCAAGAGAGCAGCATTTAACCATCATCGGATCTTTACCTGAAAAGAGGAGAGGTAAAGTCTACAACACCGCCTATGTTGTGGACAGGGACGGATCTATTGCAGGCATGTACAGGAAGGTTCATCTTTTCTCCTTAACCGGGGAGGACCGCTGTTTTGAACCTGGCCGGAAAGCCGTGGTTTCCAAGACCTCTCTTGGGCCCATTGGTCTGATGATATGCTATGATCTAAGATTCCCCGAACTGTGCCGGTCTCTTGCACTGGATGGTGCCACCATTGTGGTGGTCATGGCTCAGTGGCCGGCGGAGCGTGTGGTTCACTGGGATGTCCTGCTCAAAGCTCGGGCCGTTGAGAATCAACTTTTTGTCCTTGGCGCAAACCGATGCGGGAGAGACGGCGACCTTGTTTACGCGGGTCATTCACGTATTATATCTCCAAACGGAGAGATTATGGCGCGGTCCGGGAAACGGACAGCGACCCTGTCTGCGACAATCGATTTGCGCGTAGTGGAACGAACCAGAAAACACATTCCATGCCTGAAGGAGCGGATGCCGCAAGCGTATGGCTAACAAGATTGTTGAACGTGAAGTATTGAAAGAGACGGTCCAGTCCCTGAAGAAGGGAGGCAAGAAGATCGTTTTCACTAATGGCTGCTTTGAGCTCCTTCATGTAGGCCATGTTCAGTATCTGCAGGCAGCCAGGGCCGAGGGTGATATTCTTGTGGTGGGTGTGAATTCCGATCACTCTGTTCGCCGGATCAAAGGACCAAGACGACCGGTAGTGCCCGAAAACGAGCGTGCCGAAGTGTTGGCATCTCTGGCGTGTGTTGATTTCATATCTCTCTTTGACGAGCCAGATCCTCTGGCCATGATCAGCTCTGTTCTGCCCGATGTTCTTGTCAAGGGGGCGGACTGGGCAGAGGATGCCATTGTGGGAAAAGATATCGTGGAGGCGCACGGTGGGCGTGTGGTTAGGATTCCGCTGACACAGGGTGCTTCCACCACAAGCATTATCAAGAAGATCCTGGCAAATTATGGGAAATGAGGGATGGATCTCTCACCCCGGTGGAATAGAAAGGGAAAGTGCATTCCACAGGGCAGGCAGAGGGCGCAGAGGACGCAGAGGGCAAAAGAACCGCTGTGTTCACCGTGAACTCTGCGAGAGACAGGACCGGGCTTTGTGCTCTCTGAGGACTCGAGCGATCCCGAGCCTGTCGAGGGAGAGCGGGCGAGAGGCATAGTTTCGAGTTGGACACTGTTCTTCGTATGAAGCAGATATTTCAAAAAGAAGTGAAGATATTGCATCATGTACAGGTTGGGCCCGGCTATTTTAGGATGGGCTTGGCCTTTCCTGAACTGGCGAGAATCGCCCGGCCCGGACAGTTCGTTATGGTGAAGCTCCCCGACCAGAGCATTCCGCTGTTGCGTCGACCTTTCTCCGTTCACAACCGCCTCGTTGAAAAGGGCGAGGTCTGTGGATTTGAGCTTCTGTACAAAGTCGTTGGTCAAGGAACCCAGGCTATGTCCGGAATGATAGCCGGAGATGTTTTAGACGTTCTGGGTCCCCTGGGAAAAGGGTTCTCTTACCCTGAGGGTATTAGCGATGCGTTTCTGGTTGGTGGTGGTATTGGAGTCGCTCCACTTTATTATCTTGCGCTCGATCTTGTAGAGCGTCGGAACGTCAGACCCACTGTCTTCGTAGGAGGTTGCTCTTCCGCTGATGTCCTATGCCGCGAAGAATTCGAGCAAGCAGGTGCCAAGGTTTGCATTACAACGGAAGACTGCAGTCTGGGTGAAGAGGGTTTCATCACATCGTTAGTTCAAAAGGCCGTCGAAAGTGACGGCAAACCGGATATAATCTATGCCTGTGGCCCGCGGGCCATGCTTAGATCACTCAGTGATATTGCTGGAGCCCACGATGTGCGGTGTCAGGTCTCTATGGAGACGGTCATGGCCTGTGGATTTGGTGTGTGCCTGGGATGTGTTGTGGAAAAGGCTGGTGGCGAGGAAGGCTATCTTCATGCATGCACAGATGGGCCTGTCTTTGATTCGCGTACTATTGTCCTTGACTAGGATGTTCCGCATATTTATAGCGACAACATGCTGTCTTCAATTATGAACATCGAACAAGGAATGTCGAATTATGAACGACAATGAAGAAGTCAGAAAATTCGATCTAGAGGATCGTCTTGTAGATTTTGCAGTTACAATTATTGATACGGTCGAAGCATTACCAAGAACACGTGCAGGTAATCACATAGCAGGTCAATTGGTTCGGTGCGGCACATCTCCGGCACTCAATTATGGGGAAGCTCAAAGTGCAGAGTCACGAAAGGACTTCATCCATAAGATGAAGATAGTATTGAAGGAATTGCGGGAAACAAGTATATGTCTCAAGATAATAATGCGTAAACCATTAATCAAGCCACCGGAAAGGATTGATCCTGTTTTGTATGAATGTAATGAGTTCGTTTCTATTTTTGTCACCAGTGTTTCCACAGCAAAACGGAATAGAAAAAAATGACTTTGGTAATGATTCAGCCTCAGATCGAGATTTCTTTATTCAAGATTCCTTGTTCGAAATTCTATATTCTCTGTTTCTGGTCGGATGAGGCTGGGAAGGAGTTCTGAATGTGCCGTAGGCATGCTGTGGCATAGGCTGGCGCGGAATTACTGTGGTTTGTGGAAAGAGGCGAGGAGTAATGCACAAGGAATACAACCCTAAATCTGTTGAGCTGAAATGGCAGAAAATCTGGCAACAGAGCCGATTGTTCCGGGTTGAGGAAGACCGGCAGAAAGAAAAATACTATCTGCTTGAGATGTTTCCGTATCCATCGGGCAATATCCACATGGGACATGTGCGGAACTACGCTATCGGTGATGTTGTGGCGCGATACAAGCGCATGCAGGGTTATAATGTCCTTCACCCAATGGGGTGGGATGCCTTTGGGATGCCGGCAGAAAACGCCGCCATCGCTCACAAAGTACACCCGGCCGAGTGGACATATCAGAATATCGACACAATGCGGGCCCAGTTACAGCGCCTTGGGTTCAGCTACGATTGGGACAGAGAACTGGCGACATGTAAGCCTGAATATTACCATTGGGAGCAATGGCTTTTTGTCAAAATGTACGAGAAGGGTATGGTTTACAGAAAAAAGGCTTCTGTGAACTGGTGCGAAGACTGCCAGACAGTCCTGGCCAACGAGCAAGTGGAAGCGGGTTTGTGCTGGCGGTGCAGCCAGGTGATAGTCCAGAAGGAGTTAGACCAATGGTTCTTCCGTATTACCGACTATGCGGATGACCTTCTTGAGTATTGTGACAACCTGCCGGGGTGGCCCGAAAAAGTGGTGACGATGCAAAGAAACTGGATCGGAAAGAGCGTCGGGGCTGAGATCCGGTTCCCCCTGGAAAACGGGGATGGCCATATCCCGGTCTTCACGACGCGCCAGGATACGGTCTTCGGTGCCACCTTTATGGTGATGGCTCCTGAACACCCTATGGTCATGAAGCTTACCACTGGAACCCCGCAAGAGGAAGAAGTTAGGGTGTTTGTTGAGCGGATGAGGGTCCAGGACAAAATAAAACGGACCTCTGATGATTATGAAAAAGAAGGGGTTTTTGTGGGAGCTCATTGCATCAATCCCCTCACCAAGAGAAAGATGCCTATCTTTACAGCCAACTTCGCGCTCATGGAATATGGAACCGGCGCGGTGATGGCAGTGCCGGCCCATGACCAGAGAGACTTTGAGTTTGCCCGGAAATACAGCCTGGAGATCGTTGTCGTGATACAGCCCAAGGACCAGGCGCTTGAGCCGGAAACCATGACAGAAGCTTATGTGGATGAAGGGATAATGGTTCGATCCGGCCCGTTCGACGGGTTGGAAAATATAGGCGCTCTTGAGATCATCGCCGACTATCTGGAAGAGAAGAAGATGGGAAAGAGAGCTGTCAACTTCCGGCTCAGGGATTGGGGGATTTCACGTCAGAGATACTGGGGGGCTCCTATCCCCATGGTCTATTGTGAAGAATGCGGCGTCGTGCCGGTCCCGGAAGAAGACCTGCCGGTCATACTTCCTGAAGATGCTGAGATGCTGGAGGGGGGAAAGTCTCCTCTTCCGACACTGGAGAGCTTTCTCAAGACTTCATGCCCAAAATGCGGCCAGCCTGACGCCCGACGGGAAACCGACACCATGGACACCTTTGTGGAGTCTTCATGGTACTTTGAACGGTATTGCAGTCCCGGTTACAGTGAAGGGATGTTCGACGTAAAAGCCGTAGGGTACTGGATGCCTGTGGATCAGTACATTGGGGGCATCGAGCATGCGATTCTCCATCTGCTCTATTCGCGATACTTTACTCGCGCGCTCAGGGAATTTGGGCTGGTAACCTATAAGGAGCCGTTTACACGTTTGCTGACCCAGGGGATGGTCTGCAAGGAAACGACGAAATGTCCCAGTCACGGGTTCTTGTATCCTGAAGAGATCGTAAAAGAGGGCCAAAGCCGAACATGCAAACATTGCAAAAGCCAGATTGAGATTGGGCGGATCGAAAAGATGTCCAAGTCAAAAAGGAATGTGGTCGATCCTAATGCCCTCATAGACAAATATGGGGCTGATACTCTGAGGCTCTTTTGTCTCTTTGCGGCGCCGCCGGAACGGGGCCTGGACTGGAGCGATCAAGGGGTAGACGGCGCTTATCGATTTATAAAGAGAGTATGGCGGCTGGTGGCAGAGCATATGACTCAGATTCAGGGTGTGGAGCCTTTTGATGGGGACGAGGCCCTTGATGGAGACCTGAGAACCCTGTACAGAAAGACCCATCAGACTATAAAGCGTGTGACAAATGATATTGAGGAGAGGTTTCACTTCAATACAGCCATCAGTGCTGTTATGGAGCTTGTCAATACCATCCAGGCTGTCAAGGAAGGTATCCTCTCGAAACCAGAGGGCGCTCCTGTTTTGAGGTTAGCCATAGAAACGGTCATAGTCCTATTGTCACCTATTGTACCGCATTTGGCTGAGGAATTGTGGGAGGCCCTGGGAAACTCCGGAAGTGTACTTGAGGTTCGCTGGCCCACATATCGTGAGGAGGCTATTGCAGAGGACGAACTCCTGATTGTTGTGCAGGTTAATGGTAAAGTGCGAAGCAGGTTTCATGTTTCTGTTGATACGGATGAAGAGGCGATAAAGGCGGCGGCGCTTGCTGATGAAAGGATCGTGGCACGCATTGCAGGGCGTCCCACGAAGAGGGTTATTGTGGTTAGGAAGAAGTTGGTGAATATCGTCGTGTGACTGGATGCTGGATACTGGATGGAAATTCACAACTAACTAGTCTTTGACCGAAAACCTATGTTTTTTCGGTCAGAAATGCGAAACAATGACAGAAATAGAGATGCTCCAATGACAAAAACATGGAATTTTCAATGTATTAGTTTTGGTCATTTGGTCATTCGGTATTCGAATTTGTTTCGGATTTCGGATTTCGGATTTCGATATTCGGATTTTGCCTGAATATGACGTTTCGTTCACGCACTAACTACTGACGAGTAACGAGTAACCAGTGGCCACTGACTTTTGGTCGGAGAAATTGAACATGTATCGTGGGAAAACAAGTCCGGCAATGTTCGCCATTGTTCTATCCATGGCCCTCACCGCTTGTGGCTATCATTTCAAAGGGGCGGGCCTGAAGGCACCTGAGGGTGTACATACGATTGCCATAACCGTGTTGGAAAACCGGACTCGGGAATCAGGGATCGAGAGGGTTTTTACGAACGATTTGGTCTTTGAATTTATCCGAAGCAAGGTACTGGCTGTGGTGAAAAAGGACACGGCTGATGCGGTATTAAGCGGCACCATAAAGTCCATGGGTGTGCACACCATATCACACACCGCAGACTACGACTCTGGCGAGCGCCGCGTCACGATGACGCTAAACCTAACCTTAAAGTCCCGAGACGGTAAGGTCCTGTGGTCAGATACCACTCTTTCCGACCGAGAAGCCTTCCAAGTTTTACCAGACGACAAAATGGCGACCGACAGAAATAGAAGGGTAGCCATAGAAGCCATATCTGAGCGATTGGCGGAAAGAACCCATAACCGAATCCTTACAGGCTTCTAAGCTGTGTTGAGTGATGGGCAATCAGCTCAGCAATGAACTGTGACGCGTTTTATGCACATAAACTGATCGCTGATCGGGGAGCCCATACGTCAATGTTGTTGAATTAAGGGGAGCCTCGTAGAAATCGCCCCTTTTTCAAGGGGGGGGATCTAAAACCTTCCCCCTTTAACAAAGGGGGATTGAGGGGGATTTTATAATGCCGTACTCAAGCGCTTACCTTGATGCATACGTCCTTAATGCAACAGCATTGAGCGCCCATACGTAGGCTTACTTTGCACCGAGTGCGTTAACCTGTTTGGTCAGAATGGAAATCTTTCTGGAAGCCGTGTCGTGGTGGATGGCGCCTTTTTGAGCTGCCTTGTCGATCGTAGGTATGGCCTCAGCCAGGGCGGCCTGTGCCGCTTCCAACGATTTTTCATCAATAGCAGCCCTGAGGCGCTTAATGACGTTTTTCACCTGCGTTCGGTTGGCTTTATTGCGAAGATTTCTACCCTTGTTTTGCCTGGCCCTTTTGATGGCCGATTTGTGAATTGCCAAAGTCGTTTGCTCCTTTTTCTCTAATTAACCCTAAATTAATACGTGCCTTCCGAAGACTTGTCAAGCTGTATTTTATGGCGCTTTATGCACAGCGTCACAAAATTGCGGCATTCGATTGAAAAAGAAAAGGGGCGTTCGTTCGTTTTATCCGACAGGATTATCTTGATTATCCTGTTTCATCGAAAAGAATGTGCCCTTGTGTGCCATTACCTATGTCGTTATGTATAGAGGCTGCAGGCTAACTCCTAACCCGGACAAGCCGGAACCAAAAAGTGCATAGAGTGCGTAAGGTTGAGGAATGCGCTTTCAGCGCAACCTGTTTTAGAGATTGACCACGCCGAACCTGCCCGCCATTGCCATGTGTTCGGCATTGTAGTTACCCGGCAAATCAGGCGTTGGCAGGCGGGGGCGTGCACATCAACCCTGGCCCAGACCTGGCTCGTAATCATAGTAGCCTGACCGGGAAATGCAGTATGCTAAGAGCAAGGCAGGCAGATCCGACCAGGTAGCACCAGGGCGGGCTTTAGCTCACTCTAGGCACTTCAAACTTTAGCTCACTATTAATCAATAAGTACAAAAGCTTACGTCACATCGACAACCTTTTGTCGATGTCGTGACGCTAAGCGCCCAAGTTTTGAACTCTGTTCTTATGTCTGAAACTACCCAGATGACAAAGGCTGCCGGTGTTGTAGGGGCAGCCACCCTGCTGAGCCGTATCCTCGGATTTGTTCGGGATGTGGTAGTGGCCTGGTTCTTCGGGGCAGGGCTGGCTGCTGATGCTTTTTTTGTAGCATTCAGGATCCCGAATCTCTTACGCCGTCTCTTTGCTGAAGGTTCTTTGACGATCTCTTTTATTCCGGTTTTTACTGAATACGATTACAAGCATGGCCGCGAAGAGGCCTTCATGTTGGCCAGATCCGCATGGTGGCTCCTTACCATTATTTTAGCTGCGGTCGCTGTGCTTGGGATCCTGCTCTCTCCACTCATCGTAAGGGTTATTGCCCCCGGCTTTTTCTCATCTCCAGGAAAGTTTGATCTGACAGTCCTTTTGACGCGGGTCATGTTCCCCTATATCCTATTCATCGGACTGGTTGCCCTGTCCATGGGAATTTTGAATGCGCTTGGCCATTTTGCCGCACCCGCCCTCGCTCCGGTTCTGCTGAACGTTGCCATGATAGGCTCCGTATTGCTGATATCTCCCCACTTGGCAAAACCATCCATGGGCCTTGCTATAGGTGTGCTTATCGGTGGGTGCCTACAATTGGCCCTTCAAATCCCGTTTCTTGTCCGAAGGGGCTTTCATCTGCTGGTGCGCGGTCCCTTGTACCATGCTGGCATAAAGCGGATAGCCCTGTTGATGACACCGGCCGTCTTTGGCGCGGCTGTTTATCAGATAAACATATTTGTTGGGACCATACTGGCTTCCCTCCTTCCGGAAGGGAGTGTGTCGTATCTGTATTATGCTGACAGGTTGGTCCAGTTTCCCCTTGGTGTGTTTGCCATTGCCCTTGCAACGGCCGTGTTGCCCAGCCTGTCCAAGTATGCGGCAGTAGGCGATATGGAAGGGCTGCGCTCGTCTTTTTCATATGCCCTGAGGTTGGTCTTCTTTATTACGATTCCGGCTATGACAGGGCTGATCATCCTTAGGGAACCTATTGTCCGACTTCTCTTTCAAAGAGGGGCGTTTGATCCGTCCACAACGCGGTTGACGGCCGAGGCGCTTCTTTACTATGCGGTCGGCCTTTGGGCGTTCTCCGGCGTGCGAATAGTGGTTTCGGCTTTTTATGCGCTTCAGGACACCAAAACCCCGGTCAAGATTGCGGTTGTTTCGCTCATAGTGAACATTTTCTTGAGTATCTTGCTTATGGGGCCGATGCGGCACGCCGGGCTGGCCCTTGCAACGTCTTTAGCTTCTGCTGTTAACCTGATACTCTTGATCGTAGCCTTGAGAAAGCGTTTGGGTCGTATAGAGGGTCATAATATTCTTCGATCGGTTGTTAAATCAATGGTTTGTGCGGCTGTGATGGGGTTTGTAATCGGTCTGGTGGGTCTTTGGGCAGCCCCGCAATGCGGCAAAAGCCCCTGGTATCTCCTGCTATGGGTCCTGGGTAGTGTGGGGGTGGGCTCCATCCTTTACGGTGGGTTGGCTTTTCTCTCCCGGAGCCAAGAGCTGGGCGCCGTGGTCGATATCGTCAGGGCAAGTCTTCACAAAAAGCACCCATAAGTGCATTCATTCCAAGATCTTCCTCAAACGATATCCAAAAGCACCTTTTTCTTGACATGGGCTTGAAAGTGTGTTCATATTTTGAACGTTCACAACTTGAACGGTGGAAGGCAACGTAGATCCCATTCCGTTGGTGGGTAAAGGGAAACGCGCTTCAAAACAAGATCATCTGTATTTCAACAGGTTAGGCAGAGATTGGCCATGCAACCGACCAGGCGGAGCTGTGGGTTGTACGGGATTTGCAACAAGATAGGATGTTGGCTACTAGGAGGATGCAGTTATGAGGTGCCAGAATTTATTGAAGATTCTTGCTCAACATAGTAGTGAAATTGAATCACGTTTCGGCGTGGCATCATTATCGCTTTTTGGTTCTGTGGTCCGCGATGAGGCCACGGCGGAAAGCGACGTTGACATTCTGGTAACTTATGTTCAACCACCTGGGATATTTGGTTTCCTTGAGTTGAAAGAATACTTGGAAAACCTCTTGCAATGTCCTGTTGATCTCGTCACCAAGAATGCCCTAAAAAAGCAGTTTCGTGAGCAGATTCTTCGGGAGGCGCTTCATGCCGTCTAGAAGTTGGGAGTTTAGAATAGATGATATTATTGAAGCGATTGACAAAATCGAGCGCTATACCCATGGTATCGATTTTGCGTCGTTGCAAAATGATGAAAAGACGGTAGATGCTGTTATCCGCAATCTTGAAGTGATTGGAGAAGCATCTTCTCATCTGCCCTCAGAAGTACAGGAACAATACGAGGATGTGCCTTGGGACATGATGAAGGGGATTCGTAATATTTTAGCCCATGAGTATTTTGGAATTGATCTTGAAATCATCTGGAAAACAGTCAAGGAGGACCTGCCAATTCTGAAGAAACGGTTGCTGTAACTTTTTTGACCTTCCACCTTTAAGCTTTAAGGCTGGTTTTGCAACAAAATAGTGCGAGACCTTTACATTGTGCAGGAGTATGGCTAAATTCAACTAAAAACACGTATTCGAAGCATTTCCTTCAACCTAAGACCCGAGTCTTTATGTGATAATGGATGATAAGAAGCAAAAACTAATTGAAAAAGCCATGGCAGATAAGGACGTGCTGGCAGTTATCTTCTTCGGAAGCCGTGCACGTGGCGAGGGGGCCCCAACTTCTGACATAGACATCTGTTTAGTGCTCCAACCCGGCAATTACAGTGAGCTCGAGCTATCGCAAAAGAAGCTGGAGTACCTCAAGTCCTTTGAGTTAGATTTACACGTTTATCAACAGCTACCGGTTTATATCAGGACTAGAGTATTAAGAGATGGAACGGTGCTCTTCTGTCGGGATGAGGATATGCTGTACGAAGTGGCTTACCGCACAGCTCAGCAGTTTGAGGATTTCAAGCATATATACTATGGCTATCTTGA
>SDBU01004875.1_pt1 | contig 16259 bp, 16 predicted proteins | sample 2277071 | NCBI WGS metagenome assembly SDBU01 (sample SAMN10397929, study PRJNA504765) | marine sediment metagenome | isolation source: marine sediment core GS08_GC12, 126 cmbsf | place: Arctic Ocean: Gakkel Ridge, Loki's castle | collected 2008
CTCTGGGGGATCCTTCCAGACCTGAGGGATGTAGTTCTCGCGATGCTCTGTAGTCTTACCAGCTTCGAGTATGTCCTTATATCTCTGCTCGAAGTATTCCCGCAGAGGCTCGAACCCCTTGAGACCTGCCTGGAACCCCTTAGCTGCCTGGACCAGGGGCTGGTCCCTAAGCTTCTTGAACCTCTCCCTGATTCTCTCCATCCTTAGAGGGATAGCCTGTCTCCCTGTGATCCAGTGGAAGCGGTCGACCATTGGGAGGTCAGGCTTCTTCTTCCTCTTCCTGACTTTCTTCTGCTTTCCTGGCGGGACGTCCTGTACCTTCTTGATACGTGCCTCGAGCTTCGCGATCTCATCCTCTACAGATCGACGCTCGGATCCACTTGTGGACTCTCTGTCAAGTTCGAGAGCTCGACGGTGGGTGAGGAGCCGCTCTTCTGCGAGGGTGACTTCGTCTGCTGGCTTTGGTGCCCCTCCGGCAGTGGTATCTGGTTTGACTCCGCCCACTTTTCGATAGTCGCCACCCACAACGGCTCGTCCTTGAATTTCTCCAGTAACCGTTTTACTAAATTCGTACGCCCCCACGTCGTGTCCTGGTCGGTATTCTTTTGTCCTGGGGACTCTGGACTCTGTTGCGACTCCATGGATCTGTTCAAGCTCGTCCCACCAGGCTTTGAGTCGGGCGTTGGTAGGTCGACCTGGGGCTCTCTCGTAGGCATACTCCTCATAAACTTTGCCTCCAACTATTCTGAGTGCGTGGTTAAGTACATCGAAGCGCTGTTGCTCTGTGAGCCCCCCATGTTTCGCAATTTCACGGCCACGGGGGACTCCTCGATGGTAGGCGTCCATTGGCATACCTGCCCGTGGGGGTCTGGTCCCACCTTCTCTGGTATAGCGACTGACGGGTAGGTGCTGACCAGCGAATTGACTCTCGTTGGGAAACTGGACTCGCTGGCCGGCCGCATGCACCATCCCCCCATATTCGTGAGCTGCCTCATGGGTTATGGTGGAGACAAAGTTGTGAAGGAGGTCGAGTTGCTTTTGCTGAGGGGAGAGGTCCCCGTACTGGGGGATATAGTCACGTCCGCCACCTCTCTTCGTGATGTCCTTGATGTCAGTTATGAAGGGGATAGGGTCCACGTTGATACCCTTTCCCATCGTAGCCTCTGCGTAGTACTTCCCAGTTGTCATCCCCTTCATGCCAGGTCTCTGAGACAGGTCGACAGTGGGGCCAATGTCGGATACGACTCCGTACTTAGCTGCTCCTGGCTGATCGGGCTTACGGAACTGTTGCTCCATTATGCCCTTGAAGCTCTGTGTAACTTTCTCCTTCCAGTCGAACATCTCCTGGAATACCTGAGTCCTCTGAAAGTTCTTTAGCCCTGGGAATTCGTAGTTGCCTCCAGTGAAGAGTGCGGTGAAGCTACCTTTTGGCTCCTGGAGGTCCCAGAGCCTCTGACCAGGAAGACGATGACCAACATAGACCTTCTCACCTGGCTTGGCCTTCGCGAGAGCATCTTCGACGAGGCCACTGGCAACCTTTCTGTCGATGGGTAGGTCGGTAGAATCGGCTGGATGTCTCCTTACCTCCTTACCACTAGCATCCCTGACGTAGACAGTATACTCTGTCTTCTCTGGCAAGTCAGGAGGCATACCCACTAGTCCCTGCCTCTCCCACTCAATCAGTTGCCTGACCTGTTCGTCAGTTCTGAGTTCAAAGGCGGTCTCGCCTGCCTTGGGTATAGCTTTGCCTTCCTCGATGGTGTAGGGTAGGTCAACCTTGGGTGCTGGTAGTCCCTCCCCTTTGAAGGAGCGTCCCAAGAGCTTCTTCGCAAAGAGTGCTGACCCAGCACCATGGACCAGAGCTTCTCGCCCCTCTGGGGTCCACCCTTCCTCCATAGCTACGTCAAGTTCTTGAGCCGCACCTGGAACCATTTGACCAGCAAACAAGGCTCCGACGGGCTTGTGGACTGTCGGAGGTACACCCTTAGTGCCAAGTCCCCAGATGACTGGATCCAACGCGAGGCCAGCCACGAGCTCTGTAGCTCCACGAATAGCCCCTGGTCCCATCCCCAGACCTTCAGTTAGCATACGCTCGGCTGGGACACCTTCAGGGATATCGAGCTTAGTAGTCAAAGCTCTAGGTAGTCCCTCACCTTGGAAGAGTGGGCGAGCCGCACCCTCTCTTGCTAGAGCGTTTACTAGCTCCTTCGGCATGCCCATCGTTCGAGTGATAGCCTCGGGCATACGGTTGATACCGATTGGGTCTACCATCTCAGGGGTGGGGGGTTGGGTTGGAGCTTCACGAATGGGGATCGTAGGATGCTCAGCGAGACCCTCTGGCAGACGGGTCTGGATCTCTGCCCTCCGTTGCTTCATCTCAGGGGACAGAGCTACTTCAGGCTCAGGTCGACGGAAGTCAGGGCTGATTCTGTTCTCCTGGGGAACAGTTTTTTCAGTCAGGCCCAGTAGTCCCTTGACGGTTCTCTGGATCACTGCGGGATCGGTACCGTCAGGGAACTGCAGCGTCCGGCCATCATGTAGCTTGACCTTCATTGTATTGGGTTGCCTTGTGCGTCAAACTCCAGGTCGAAGCCAACACCTCCTCCAACTCCACCTCTAGTCGTGCCGATGACCTCCTGTTCGAGTCTCTTGATCTCTCGGTCAAGCTCTTCATACTCTTCTGGTGTGAGGACTGTGTCCCTTCCCCATGACACGTTACGCCTTGCCTCCCCAAGAGGCTTGAGGCTTATTGGCCTACCAGTTGAAGCATTCACCTCGAAGGCCGTGGCAAGGTCTTGATTCTTCTTGAGGAACTCTGCGATGGCGAGCTGGGTCGCCTGGAACTGTTGACTCGGTGGAGAATAGGATGGAGAACCAGAGCCAACCTTACTCTCCCTCGCCTTGTTAGCACGGATGGTCTCTGCGAGGCTCTGTCCTGCATGCTCCTGCTGTCCTTCTCTATGACTCTTGATGTCCCCACGCCAGGCTTCCGTGGCCTTTCGACCTTCTGCTTGACCAGCTAAGACATCGGTTCGGTAGCCTGCTGTCGCTGCTCTGTCTCGTCCTCGCTCCTCCCCTCGCTGTTCCCGATAGCCAGCTACCGCCTCCTGTGCTCCGAGATCGAGGGACCCCCCAAGCAGATCCGTAAGGTTCTGACGACCCATTCCAGCCGTCTCCTTAAGGCCCTCACCCTCACGCTCCCACTCGCCCATCGCACGGTTGTATGGTCCATGAGCTATTTGGCCACCGACCCTTCCCCCAGCTTGTGGACCTGCTAGGGCACTGAGCAAGATGGCTAGCATCTTACGGCCAGTGCCTGGCTTATGCTCCTCCCAGGTGGGCCGCTGCTCCATGTGCTCTGCATACTGTTGCCGACTGGGATCCTGAGCGAGAGCCATGAGCAGGGCTCGAGGGTCGATGTTAGGTTGAGCTTGAGCTTCCACTGGTGGTCCCTGTGGACCAGGCCCTTCCACTGGAGCTTGAGAGGGATTGAGCTGGATCTGACCTGCTTGTGGGCCTAGAGCTGTCCCCAACTTCTGTCGACGAAATAGGGCTGCAAGATCTGGTGTTCCCATCATGTCCCCCTAGGCTGCTGCTGCACCTGCACCTGCACCTGCACCTGCTGCTGCACCTGCACCCTGTGCACCACCCTGTATGGCTTGTAGCAGTGCCTGCTGCCAGAACGACTGGTCAGGCATGTTGCCAGTCCTGATCCCTAGCATCTGAGCAGCTGTTGCAGCGTCCAGACCGAAGGTCTGCATCATGATATTCATCAGTCCCTCTGTCTCTGCTGACATTCCCTGCTGTGCACCCATACGAGTACCCTGCTCGATTCCCCTAGCTTGGTTGATATTGCCCCAGAGATTAGATGCAACACCCGCTCCGGTACCCCACCTCGACTGGATGAGACCCTCTTCGGCCTGACCACCACGTTGCAGGCCTCCAGCACCCTCGAACCTTTGACCAGCAATGTCCCGCTCGAGTCCTAGCCTTGCAGCATTGGATTGTCTCGACGCCTCCCCACCGAACTCGCGGGCAGCCTCACGAATCCCCGCACCCGTGGCGACGGGGGCGAAGTCACCCTGGGTCCTGGCTCTCCTGGCGATCTGATCCTGCATGGACTGACCGAAGCTCCGCGTTACGTCTCCAGCTTCACTGATCATCCCCTCGTAGGTTGGGTCGTCATACAGGCCATGCTCGCCCTCTACTGCTTTCTTATAGAGACCACCACCGTAGAGGGAATCTGTGACGCGTTGGCTCAGGGGCTGCTCAGCAAAGTCCCAGGCTTTCTGCTTGTCAGCATACAGACCTGGTATCTCAGGGCTAGAGTAGCCTCTAAGATCGGACCAGCGGTCTTCGACACCACCGAGCCGATCGCCAACGTCAGTCCGGAATCCTGTCAATAGACTACTGATCCTTTTCCGTTCCTGATCAGCAAGCTGGCGACCGCGGCTCTGCTCTCTCGACCTACTCCCACCACCCATGTCAGGCCTCCCGGACCAGGGCTTGTCCGTCTACAGGCTTGAAACCGTACTGCCGCTCTAGGACTTTAGCCCACTTCAATTCGGTTGTCGTTACGTGAAGTTCTCCTACGTCTCGTACTCTCGTACCCATGATAGCGCCGTCCATAAGATTATGAACGATCCAGTGCTTCTCTCTCAGGGACCGATCCAGGTCCATGACTAGTATAGCCTCCGCGAATGTAGCAACGACCCCGTAAGCGGCTATGCCCCTCTCGTCTGTCACTACCCCCTCGATGATACGATTGTCTCTGGGGGGCAGAGCCAGGTCCTTATGATGACGATCTCGTATAGCCTTTATCTTAGGCTCGTCTTCAAGTCTGTAAGCTCTGATAATCATTTGCTATTCGCTTTGATAGCTTCGAGTAGACTGACGTGCATATTATGCGTCTCCGTGGTAAGAGCCTCAAACTGCCCGCTAATCTTCGTCACACCTGCTTCGATCCTCTCGTGGCCTTCCTTGTTCTCTCTGTTACGCTCAGACACCTTGGTCTCTAGGGCTGTGACTCGTCCACTTAGTCTCATGTAACCAGCCACCATAGCTAGTACAACAGTAACGGCCGTGCCTACGATTTCGATCATGATGCTCTCTTCAGCACCACCAGGTCCTTACCTGTAGCAGTCCTAGCCCAGCCCTCTACGACGAAACTCTTCTCCCATGCAGGGTCGAAGTCCCCGTAGCCATAGAGCATGAGCTCATCACCAATGTCAAGAAGTCTAGGTAGGAATCTATCTAGCTGTTCGGGGGTAGCCTCCTTAAGCCTCTGGGTACTCAGGAGGACGAGAGTGGGCTTAATCTTGCCTTGTCCCTTCAGTTGTGAAGAGTCAACATCATATATGTTTCTAGTCACGAACTGGACAAACTCGTGGCGTCTACCTCTAGAGACTTTAGCTTTATCTGATTCGATTCCGACTACCTCTACGAGTGGGTCAATATGATAAAGTGTTGCTATCTTATCTAGTAACAGACCATTGCCACAGCCTAGGTCGATGACCCTCTGGATCCCCTCTAGTACACGTGCCCCTACAGCCTCAAGGATAGGAGCGTGGAACTCGATCATGACGTCTTCTGTACTGAATCCATTGTCGGTCCAGGTGTCTACCTTGACATTACTAGGGACGCACCAGCGAGTCAGTGATGGAGCTCCAAGGAGAGGGAACTGTGTTCCTTGTACTCTGATTGTGTACTTCTCGACTGTAGGATCAGTGCTGCAAGTGATCCGCACGATGGGGGTCTTGATCTCTGCGATTCCATGGAGAGCTGTGTACTCGACGGGCCAGGATAGCATCTCCTTCGCCCACGCGACAACCTCCTTACGTCCGGTTTCTTTCCACGCATTGGCATTCTCCTTGCCCTGGCGTATGGTCTGCTCGCACTCGAAGGAGCAGGGGAGGTGAGGGACGAAGCGGATACCCAACCAGTGCAGCATGGTCGAGGTGTATGGAGACGAGTTCACCGTGATAGAGTGTATCTTCTTAGAAAAGTCATATCTTGGATCTATATGGCGAATGGTCTCCCGAGCCATCGGCCAGGTTGTATCAACCCTCTTGAGCTCCGTCCAGTTCTCGACGAAAGCTTTGATGCAACACTCAGGGTAGCCCAGGAGGTAACCAATGTCTGCCAGCTTACCTAGCGACCAGGCTTCAAAGAACTCATAAGGTTTCCTTGTCAAGGCGAACCTGAGACCATACAGCGGACTGTTCCCAACGATCAGTAGGGCCAGACCATGCTCCTGAGCCCAAGACTGTAGGGCAGGTAGGTCTGCTAGCTTAGTGAACTGCATGGCCGCTTGACGCTTTCCCGTACAGATCAGCTCCTTCTCGAAGTTGAGCCATGATTCTGATATGAGATTCGACCGGTGGCTCCAGGTCTTATCAGCCTCCTGGCTGACCCAGGAGATCCGACAGAACTCAGGAACCTTAAAGTCCAAGACGTTCATCGAATCACCTTCAGGCTTCTCGTATGAGGCCGGTTTCCGTGAGGTACATTTCCATGAGGCACGTTCCCATGATTCGGTCTCTTGATATCGTCATGATCCTTATGAGCTCTATTGCCCTTAGGAGTACTCGTTAGGAATTTCTTCTCGAGTTGTTCTCTGTCAGTATTGAGCGAGACAGGCTTCTCAACGCACTTCTCTATCTCCCCAAACAGAACCTTCAATGTCGAGCAAAAGCTTGAGCGATTCCTCCAATCCTGGTCAATAGCATTCCCTGGACACTCACCCTTGCAGGCTAGGAAGAAGCGACAACCCTTGCACCCACCATGCTCCTGGGGAGTGTTATACAGCACGAAGTAGCGCTCGCTCCCAGTGGTATTGCTCTTCCTCCAGTTCACCCCATCGAGATTGACCCGACCACAGTTGATCAGGGACCCATCGGCATCAATTCCATGGACTCCGGTTGTGTTGCACGGGTCGCAACCCTTCCATAGGCAGCATGCCTGAGCCTTCTCTGGATCCCCTAGCATGGCCTCCATCTCAGTGAACTTGCTGGAGGTAATGGTAGAGCGACTCCAGTACCACAGATCCTTCCACACCTCCTCTGGATTCTCCAGGCACAGCTCATGATTGGTGAGCCAGTGCAAGTTGATTCCCGTTATTCCCTTCTTGCCTAAGTCCTCGAGCCAGTCCTTCAACTCCTTTCTAGCATTGAACTTGTGCACGACAGTGATGAGAGAGCAACGCAGTCCAGCCTCCATACAGTCATCTAGCGCCGTAAGGCACTGGAGTGTAGTCATGTCTCCAGCACGAGCTGCATTCAAATCTCCGGGACCGTCAATGGAGAACCCTACGTGAACGTTATACCTCTTGAACAGGTCTATGTGTGCCTTTGTTATGAGGCTCCCATTGGTCTGCACTCCATTCTTCTTGAACTTCTCATACCCATAGCGGAAGAAGGTCTCAAGATTCTTGAGGTCGAGCATCAGAGGCTCACCACCGAAGATGGTAAACTCGCGCTTCACCTTCTCGAGTGCCTTCAACGTACTGTCGAGATCGAACTTGATCTTGCTTTCTAGCCCACGCATTGGTTTCTCATAGCAATAGCTACAAGAGAAATTGCAGGTGCTGCCTAGAGGGTGAATTTCTACTGTCACAACTGAGCCTCCTCTCGTCTCCTTCTTGTTCTCTCTCTACTTTTCATATTATGACAGGTACGACAGCCACGACCTGAACGGGCTGTGGTACGATTCGCGGGATCGGTGAGGTCATGTCCTCGTTGACAAACCTTTAAAGGTTTTCCAAGTCGACCATGATTCTTTCCTCTCCGAATGTTCTCACCATGAGTAACAGCTTCGAGGTGAGTAGGATTCACACAGCCTCTATTCTGACAAAGATGGTCTATCTCGAGGCCTTCTGGAATGGGTCCATGCATCTCCTCGTAGACAATACGATGAACATATAGTGGTTTTCCTTTCCAACTAGTTCTCGAATAACCATCAGAAGTATGGGGCCCTTCCCACTCCCAACACTTAGTCTGTGATTTCATGATCCTACCAACTCCGGTCTGTTATCGTGCTCGATATCTTCGTAAGGTGTGTCAGTATGGCCATCATCATGGTCAGAATGAGCAACGTTAGTGTGTTCGATGTCTGTATGCTCATCCGTATGGGGCGTATTGTCAGTGTGATCAACATGAACTGAATCTTGATGAGGAACGTCACCGTGCATATTTACATGAGGTTCCGACCCACCATTATCTACGTGAGGCTCATCCATATGCCAATTCGTGTGAGTATTCTCATGAGCTGTATTGTCATGGTCGTCGTAACCAGACTGATCATCATGCCAGTTGGTGTGAGCTACGTTCTGGTGGGCTGTGTTGTCGTGATCTCCACCAGCTGTATTGCCATGAGGGACGTTCTCGTGTGCTACGTTTCCATGTCCATACTTCTCATCTGCACTGCTATCGATCCAGTGTGCATAGAGACTCTCGAACCATGTACTACCCTCCACAGCCGACTGAGCCCCAACGTTGACCGGATCGACATAACGCTCGTCATTGGCAGCGTCTACGTAATGTATGGACGTCCCCTCGACCCAAGCACTACCAGCAACTGCACCTGCTTGGGCTTCGACGTAGGTCCCTAGGAATCTATACTCATCACCATCGTCACGCACGTAGTGTAGGTATTGACCCTCAACCCAAAGGCTCCCTGCCTTTTTAGTCACCTATGCAACCACCCACTTATCGACTCCCACTGGGAGTACCAGGCCAGACTTCGCGAAAATATTGCGCGCCATGACTGTCTTCGTTCCGATATCATAGGCATTGTCGGAGGCGAAGACAAGATTGCCAGAGAGACTGAGGCTAGTTATGCCAGATAGAGTCCCTCCGGTCACCGCGATTGCGTTAGCATTCTGAGTGCCCATCGTCCCAATGCCTAGATTGGTCCGTGCTCCAGATGCGTCTGCCGCCCCAGTTCCTCCTCCAGCTAGTGCTAGGAGCAAGTCGCCCCAGCTACCATTGTACTCTTGGAACTTATCGGAGGCTCTTAGATAGCGGATCATCCCAGTGACTGGGTTGGTTGGGACGTCCACGAACATAGTGGCAGCGTCGACGTCGCGAGCCCTGAGCATACTGATTACGTCAGCATATGGGTCGCCTACGTCAGGTTTGTTCCAGTCAGCTCCCGCCATCTTCCTTCTCCTTGAGCAGCTCGGCTACCTGTCTCTGGCTCTTGGCCAGGTCCTTCTGAAGCATCCATATGATAACGTCTCTCTCGCCCAAGAGCATCTGTAACTCTTGATAGCTCATCTCGATTCCGTCTGGCAGTTCCATCAGAGGCATTAGAACCTCAAATTCTTTCCTTGACTTTGCCAACCCCAATCAGGTTTCTTCTTCAGACTTGGGAGGGGTTCTGGTCCAGACGTTAGTGACGATTTCCCACCAGGTGTGTAGCCAAAGCTACTCCCAGACACTGGCTGGGGTGTGCTGGTTACACCCTTTGCTACTCCACCTCCCCAGGCTCCACCACTCGTCCCCCAAGCCTGCTGTCCTCCAACACCAGGGATGTCATTGAAGAGTCGTGGTGGTCCCTCACGCTCACGCTCACGCTCTCGACGACGACGATCAGGACCTGGAGTTGGATCAGAGTCAGTCCACCCCTGATTTATTGGTGTGCTGGTCCTGTCTGGGTTCTCAGCATTCCACCAGTCCCTATACTCCACAGCTCCTGAACTGAAGGTCCCATCTGGATTCAGGACATTATGCTTGTTCTTGACGCCTTGCATGAGGAATCCGTAGCGTTCCCACGCAACGCGATGATCCCCTCCAGAGGCAGCTATGAGTTGCTTACCAACCTTGGACTCCTTCCACTGCTGATGCTCCTGATAACGCTTCATCATATGATCGGGGATACGCGTCTGCTCCCCGGTCTGATTGTACGTCATCGTTCCCTGATTGAAGTGGTACGTGTACTGGAGGTTTAGGAACTGTCCGTACTCCGCAAACAGTTTGTTCGCAGAGATATCCGCCTGGCCCTGCTCAGGTGCATCCTTGATCCCCAGGTCACCTGTTGTGGCACCTCGACGGTATTGCTCTCTAATCCAGGCGTCTTTCTTCTGACCCCACTTAGTATTCCTCTGGGCGAGGAACTTGACCCTTGCAAAACCAGACCCCTTAGCGTCCTGGATGTTATTGGCTTGCTGGATTAGCCAATCAACACCAACAGTCTCCTCCTGCCCTTCCATCCAGTCACGCCACTTGTTAGTGTTGCGCATCTCCCCAAAGGTCTCACCTGGCTGATAGGCAAACCACTGTGGGGGGAAGTGGAAAGATTGAGGCTTCTCCCCAATCTGGGAGAACATCTGTGCTTGGGTCTCAGCGTCCATGACTTATCCCTTGATCTTGTACAGCGCAGACCAATCTATGGCCTTGAGAGCTACGATTGCAGCCTTGGCCGCATTGAACTCGGCCTCTGTGATCCCAGGGGTAGCCTCATTCACTGGCGGATCTTCAGCCGCGTCGAGGAAGTACTGGTTGAAGAAAGTCTGACCTCCAAGACCAGTGTACTCATCCGCATCAGCGAAGATGATCTCTACGCGATCCATCAGTGCTGTAGCATCCAGCCTCAGGGAAGATACGAACTTACTCTGTCTTTGATAGTCAGACATTTCAAGCTCCTAGAAAACAGTAACGCGGCCAGGTGTACTCACGCAACGCGCGCCAGACCTGCTCATACATACTCGGAGGAATCAAGTTAGAAGTGCGTGCGAGGTGCTGAAATTCTGTACCTTTTGCCTTAAGATAATGATTATGTCCACGACGAAAAGCTTCAGCAGCAACTCTTGGCATTTGTGAAAGCTGTATGGAACTTATAGCTCCAAGCCATTGAGCCATTAGCCATACGAGAGAAGCAACATCTATTCTTGAAGGTAGATCATAATAGATACGCCAGTAGCATTCATACACGTACATATTTTTGCCGTCTGGGCCATCTACTTGTGGGTCGTGTAAATACTGCAACTTTGTAGCAGTCACCGTAGCCTCATCAGCATATGACCAAGAACAGGCTGTCCAAGCTGGACCATAAGTTCGATTCTTATTGGCACAAATACCCGTATGGTTCGTCTCAAGTCCAACACCAGAACGCCAATGTGCAGCATACCCACAAGTATATGACCCTCCTGCACTACCCGCACCTACAGCATAATGATTATACATAGCAGGAGAGGTAAAGTTTAGCGTTCCTGCAAGTACTGAAGAATGGTTCCAGTAATCTCGGCGTTTTACTCTAGTACCTGGCGCTTGTGAATCTAACCTGTAAGTACCTGTGTTGCCATCATACAAACCTCCAGGCATTGAACCCACACTTCCAGGGTTGAAACCTGCACTGTATAGGGTAGTAGGATACATCATTGCTAGTATAGCACCCATTATGCCAACCCATGAGCATCATACTCTCGGAACTGTTCCAACCAGGGGGTAAACTGTCTTCCTCTTATATTTACTCTGAGTCCTTCTCCAGGAAATCCAGAGCCAATTTGAGTTATCTGCTGATATATACGACTGTTAGTATAGCTATTGTTATACCCTCCTGTGAAGCAACGAGACTCGTACGTTGCGCTATCAACAGCACGCTCTCCTGCAAATTCAGTAGCAACTATCTGGGGTTTTGTACCTCCAAACAAACTAATCAGGTCACCACCCCTATGCTTTTTAACGTCTATGATAAGAGCAGAAGTTGTAGGAGCAGCCAGCACCCCAAGCTGAACACTATCAATAATAGCAGGACGACCAAAGTCATAGAAGTCTACAAGGCCTCCAACTTCACAGTCTCCACCAATACCAAGTCTTGCACAAGCCTTAACTATAGGAGAAGGGTAATAGTGCAGTGGGGCTTCCTCTCCGAACAAGCATGTCAATCCAGTCATGCGACCTATGTTGTTCCCTGCTGGTACACGGAGACCAAGCGCTAGATAAGTAGCAGCATCATCTACTGTATGATACCCTTCTAGCCAATGCCAATCACTATCTCCAGGGTGTAGATTGCTGTATGTGGGCGTCCGTCCATCTATGAACCAGAGTCTTGTTCCAGGATCGTCTGACCAAACAAAGGCTCCAAAGGGGAAGACTTTGCCATCGAAGTACTGATCGTATGACGTTGTAGTCAGCAAGTACTGTATCAAGGTTGCGTTAGCTGCTGCGGAAGTTAGCTTGGAACACATGCCTCCCATCACAGTGACGCCCGTCTCTCGAGCTATAGCCTTGCCAGTTCCAGATGAAACGTAATGTGCAGGATCATTATCATCCCCATTGGACCAAATCTCAGGCCAGGGATCCATAATAAGGTTGATTGGTAATCCCGTATACGCGTCCGCCCACGTAGACCCACCATCAGTAGACCGCTGTCCCATCTTGCGGGTATAGTCATATCGACGGTGTGGAACGTTAGTCAAATCACTCCTCTAGCTGTCCAGTAAATGACGGGACCAGTACTTCCATCCCCAACACGCTGACCCTCTGAGTCGAAGACAAAGACCTTAAAAGAGGTAGGATCGGCTCCTGTGGGCTTATCAATAGCCACCCACAACGGTTCAACGTCTTCTGTACCTGCTGCAATTGAGTCAACTCGTTTAAATGACTCATTGAAAAATACTTCCGTTCCCAATGCATCCGTTTTATCGGGTATAGCTTCACCAGAGTCCATCGCTTTCTTGACGTCAAGTACGAAGCGTAGCGACAGCAGCCACATTAGGCACTTATCGTCGTCGGGAGTGAATGACAGCCTGACCTTGATATAGCGAACGTCCTGGAAGAAAGCACTCGACGCACTGATAGGACCAGTCCAGCCATCGCCACTTAGCTTCTTTCCCCAAATCTGACAAGAGATAGAGACTGTACTGTAAATGACCTCGTAGGTCCAAGCCACATTCACAATCGTGTCAGTGTATACCAGTCCCCAATCGTGCTCCTCTTCGTAGTACGCTCCAGATACCTCGGAGGGCTGAATATAGATTGGGTACCCAGCAGCAATCTGAGCTGAGGGGCCAGCCCAGGCTCGAGAGGTGAAGTGGACAGCAAATGTCTCTGCTGGGTCAACGGTGCAGAGCAGCCTCCCCTCGTATAGCTTGCATAGATTCTTCGTACCATCGAAGACACTATCGTAGTCGTCCTCGAAGACGAAGTCGGGAGGCTCCCTGACATCTACCTCGACAACTGCTTTGCCACTCTCATTACCAGCGATGTCGACCGCGACGATACCGTAGTTGTACGTCCCAGCTGCCGACTCGAAGAAGCCAAAGAACGTGGCCTCGACAGTTCCTCTGAAGGTCGCTCCTTCATACAGTTTATAGTAGTCGAGCTTGAAGGTAGAGGTAGAGGGATCCCAGTCGAGTAGGACATGGTTGTCGATCACTAGTGGGATTATGTTGGATGGGAGCCCTACGGCTGGGATGTCAATATCTACCTGTGCGACGCCCGAGGAGTACTTACCAAGGTTATTGGCAGTCTTCAGGAGATAAGTATGGCTCCCCTCTACAATAGGATCCAGCTCACAGTCGATCGACAGGGTTCTAAGGACGAAGGCAGCTGAGTCCCACTCGGCCCCCTTACGAATCTCATAGAAGTATACACTGTTATCGTCAACCTCGTCATCAATTGCCCACTCCAGCTTGACATGAGTTGGGTTTAAGGTGTACGAAAATCTCACGGGAGGCGGTGGCGGAGGCGAAATGGAGACTACACTATTTAGACTAGCCTGTAGGACATAGGGGTCTAGCTCGTTCTTAGTCCAGCCTAGATCGTCAGAGAACATCTGGAGGAGCAGACGCAGACCAGTATCCATCTCGAGGCCAGCCAGGAGAGCATCCCTCTCAGTTTGATTAGTGGGCATTAGAACGGACGCTCCTCCCACTCATGGGCCACGAATACTGTCGAACGGGTCAGCTCGAACACCTCATCGGCTGCACTCAGTTGCAGCATGAATGACGCTGCTTCTGATACGAAGTTCGCCAAGACCATATGGTACTTTCCAGGTGAAACAGCTAGAGTCTGTGTCACTAGCTGTGCCGTCTGGGTCAGGTCGGTATCTCGCACGTGCACATCCAACGTCCCAGAACCAGTCACCCTCAGTCTGATCCCACCGAAGTGCAGTAGCCCACCAGCATCGTCAAGCCTTACCAGTGGTGACTCCACTATCTGGTCGATAGCGGTGTTATAGTCATTGGTCCGGGTCGGGTCTAGCTCGTAGACGTTACCCTCAGAACTTGCAAACTTGAATCGTGTCTTCTTAGTCGTGTTGTTTGTATCGACCAAAATCGAGGTGGGTTTGTCCGGGAGAGCCCAGATTGCCCAGCGAGTTCTCTCAGCATCCATACCCAGTTCGTAGTTGCCTACGAGTATGTGCGAGGGCTCTGTGGCCGCGTCCAAGGGGACAGCGACATAGACTCTTTTCGCAGTCGGGTTGATAACGACCTGGACCGTATCGAATGCAGCAGGATTGATCCTCTCCCAAGTGTCTTGAATGGCGAAGGTCAACTCCATAGAGCCAAAGTCACCCTGGAAGTTGAACAGTCCCGTCTGACCAGCAACCAGGAAGCGATCGAGGGTCTTACCCTGCGAGTCCATAACGACGGAGATACCGTTACACCCTGTCCCCTGCCCACTATCCACCTCCTGCACAGCCCAGGCAGCAGGTGCATTGACAGTGGCCTGTGTCACGTACGAACGCAACGCCTTGAAGAAGAATAGTAGGCCCCGATACTCGACGCAGTTAAGGACTCCCCCTCCAGCATCGTCAGGGTAAACCATGACGTAGCCATCAACCTGTCTGAAGCTCTCAGGCTCATTTGAATATGATAGTAGGGGGACAGAGACCTGGGTGACTACACCAGAAATCACCATGCGTCCACGGTACCTGGTCAATGAGACTCCAGCTGGGATCTCCTCATACAGCCCATCGAGGTAGTCCGCTGGGGTCACTAGCTCTGCATCGTAGAAGTCTACGGTGTGGTCGGCATCGTCGTCATTCCCAGCGAGGCGACCCTCCGGAGCGTAGTACATGGGTATGGTAATTGGGTCGAAAGTCTCCTCGTCATAGAAGATGAGGGTTCTAGAGACAATGACCCAGCGAGCTACCGTACCGGCAGGACCAGCTGTCAGCCCCGTGACCTTAAGCTGCTTCGTACTGACTGAAGCGTCATACAGGAACCAAGGACTATACTTCGTGACGTAGCCGCTAGCCGACTCGTAAGCAAAGCGGACTAGGCGCTTTCCCTTTCGGACATTACCCTCTGTCGAAGAGGTCTCTGCTGCCGGGGCTACAGCTGGTGCTGAACCTGCAGCCTTACGGAACGTTGTCCCATCGTAGACGTATACGAACTCGTTGGACAGTCCGCTCTCCCCGTCGTGAGGTGAGATGTAGCACCTATTCCCCAGCACAAGCATGGCAAAGTCTATCATGCCAGCAATTGTAGCTAGAGGAGTGACAAGGTCAGTGCTGTCCCAGAGCTTGTTGTCACTCGTGAGGACGATGAGCCTATCGACCTCCCCCACCCTCTGATAGGTGCGCGCCCTCAGGATGCTGGCAAGGACGAGGCTCTCCTTGAACCCAGCCCTGCTCTTGACAGACCTCCTCCCATACTCCACGTTTTGACCTTGGAGGAGATAGCCTTCTGGGCATCCGTCTCGGCCGTCCCGATCGTAGAGGCCCAGAAAGCTAGTCTGACTACGTGGGGTATGATCCCTCATACCTTCTTGAAGATCGCGTGGAAGCGGATGGTGTCACCCGAAACGGAGATGGGGACTACCGCCGCTGCCAGCTCACCACTACGTCCCTTCTCCGGAGTGGTGGCCGCACGTCCATCGACGTCCGTCGGGGACACGAACATCAGGGCTTCCCAGTCGTTCGTCGCATCGTCATCGAAGTAGACAGCGACTCCAGCAGTCTGAGGAGAAGCCTTGTACACGATTCGGATGAACGAGCCATCGTTGAGCCTGAGGAACGCGTCTCGTCCCGAGCCATTCGCGCTCGCAAGTCTCGCGCTGGGGTCTGGATCGTCCTCGTCCAGGTACAGGATCGACCCACCCGTGTCGGCTGCGTCGTCGTCGAGGATGACCGCTCCTGGACCACCTTCACCGATCGCGAACGGTGCGTCGGCATTGCCAGCGGTGATGGACTCGAGATGGGCGTCGTCCCTGACAACCTTGTCCGTCAGCTCGTCGACATGAACGTAGACCAGCAGGCCCGTACCATCTGCGCCATCGACGTCCGCGACGTTCATGTCGAGGGCCTTGACC
>SDBU01004876.1_pt1 | contig 16254 bp, 14 predicted proteins | sample 2277071 | NCBI WGS metagenome assembly SDBU01 (sample SAMN10397929, study PRJNA504765) | marine sediment metagenome | isolation source: marine sediment core GS08_GC12, 126 cmbsf | place: Arctic Ocean: Gakkel Ridge, Loki's castle | collected 2008
ATCCTCCGACGCAGACCCCCCATGGGCGGGTCTGCGTCGAAGGATGTCGCCCGAAGGGCGGCAAGAAAGGGACCGCGGGCATGCCCGCGGGGCTCCATGGACGACTTCTCATGATGAGGAAATTGCTGAAATTCATCGCGCCTAAGGTTTTTGTCAATGGTGAAGTCAGATGCAATGAGCTCGGGAAAAGTCTGGTTCTGGAAAAGAGCGTATCCAGGATGTTGGACGTCGGTTGCGGGAATGGAAAGCTCACCATGGAATTTGCAAAGATCCTTAATCCCCGGGAGATCCACGGGGTCGAACTCGTTAAATCATATCTTGAGTTATGTTCCCAGATGGGGATCCGGTGCTCCAAATTTGATCTGAACGGCACGTGGCCCTACGAGGACGATTATTTTGATTTCATTTTATCGAGCCAGAACATCGAGCATATGCACAACACCAGGCTATATCTCGAGGAGTGTTTCAGGTGCCTGAGACCCGGCGGCCAGATCATCATTTTGACCGAGAACCTGGCGTCGTGGATCAACATCTTTGCGCTTTTTTTTGGTTGGCAGCCCTTTTCCCTCACGTTCATCAACGGATGGAATATCGGGAACCCGTTCATTTGGCACGCGGATGAACCGAAGGACGATACGTTTTTAGACGAATATCAGCGCACGGGCGTGAGCGGAACGGTCGGGCACGTGCGGGTCCTGGCTTATAGCTGTCTGAAGGAAATGCTGACAAAAACCGGTTTTGAAAATATTAATGTCGCTTCGAAGGGTTATCTGCCTCTGGCAGGTATGATATCAGATCTGTTTTGCTGGATCGATCCGAGACACGGCCATTTTTTAATCGCTTCGGCGCAAAAACCGTCTTAAGGTCGACGGAAGGAGATACCCATGAAAAAAGTCCTTATTACAGGCATCACGGGCCAGGACGGTTCTTACCTGGCCGAGCTCTTGTTATCCAAGGGATATGAGGTGCACGGGATCGTGCGCCGCGTCGCGCTGGAAGATCCGGAACACCGCTTGTGGAGGATACGGCACTTATTGAAAAGATTGTGTCTTCACGCCGCCTCCCTGGAAAGTTACGCCAGCATCTTCAGCGTCGTTTCAAAGTGCAGGTTCGACGAGTGCTATCATTTGGCGGCACAAAGTTTCGTGAGTTATTCGTTTGAGGACGAGTTTTCGACCATCAACGCCAACATCAACGGGACGCATTACATCTTATCCGCCCTTAAAGAAGAGGCGCCCCGCTGCAAATTCTATTTCGCGGGTTCGAGCGAGATGTTCGGCAAGGCGAGGGAGGTCCCCCAAAATGAAGGCACGCGGTTCCACCCGCGATCTTCGTATGGGATCTCCAAGGTCGCGGGCTTCGATCTGACCCGCAACTACCGCGAGGCATATGGCCTGTTCGCCTGCAACGGGATCCTCTTCAATCACGAATCGCCCCGGCGGGGATTCGAGTTCGTGACCCGGAAGATCACCAACGCCGTCGCCAGGATCAAGCACGGCCTGGAAGACAAGCTGCTGCTGGGAAATCTATCCGCCAAGAGAGACTGGGGTTTTGCCGGCGATTATGTCAGGGCGATGTGGCTGATGCTTCAACAAAGCAAGCCCGGCGACTATGTCATCGCGACCAACGAAACCCATTCCGTGAAAGAATTCGTGGAATTGGCGTTCCGTCACGTCAATCTAGACTGGAAGAAGTACGTGGCCATCGACAAGACGTTTTACAGGCCTTCGGAAGTCCATCTTTTACAGGGCGACTATAGCAAGGCCAAAAAGGTCCTTGCCTGGAAACCGACCGTGAAATTCCGGGAGTTGGCTGAGATGATGGTCGAGGCGGATCTGGAGCGCGTCGCGGCCCTTAAAGGAGCACCGTGTCCATGAAGATCACCGCTCGAACGAGCTGCCGCGTATGCGGCTCGCATTCGTTGACCAAGGTCATCGATCTCGGCAAGCAATATCTGCAGGGACTTTTTATCAAGCCGGGCCAGCCGATGCCGCCCACGACCCGATTCCCGCTGGCCTTATCGCGTTGCGACGGGCCCGCCTGCGGTTTGTTGCAGATGGCCCATACGGTGCCGCCCGCCCTCTTGTATCAACGGTATTGGTATAAATCCGGCACCAACAGGACGATGACCGAGCATCTGGCCGGCGTCGTTGACGCGGCGTGCCGCATGATCTTGTCAAAAAAGAATCTGAAGGTGCTGGATATCGGCTGTAATGACGGGACGCTATTGAAATTTTATTCCCGGGACACCCTCAGGGTAGGGGTGGATCCGTCGAACATTTCCCGTGGTCTTTCCGCACCGGGAACAGTGATCGTCCATGATTTTTTCCCCTCCCGACGATTCCAGGCGGCCGCCAAGAATCAACGATTCGACATCATCACGTCCATCGCCATGTTCTACGACCTGGAAGATCCGGTGGCCTTCGCCAAAGAGATCAAACGTTATCTCGCGAAGGACGGCCTATGGATCCTGGAGATGTCGTATATGCCCCGCATGCTCGAGCTGAATTCCTACGATACGATATGCCACGAGCACCTGGAGTATTACAAATTTTCCGACATAGACACTATTTTAAACGCGGCCGGATTAAAGGTCGTGAAGGCTTCCTTCAATGATATCAACGGCGGCAGCATCCGTTGTTACGCCAGCCACCGGGATTGCGATAGGTTTGCCGGCGCGGCGGCACTCCGAGAGATCTCGGCGATCCGGCGCCGGGAGGCGGCCTTGGCGTTGAACACGGAAAAGCCGTATCGGGACTTCCAGCAACGCATCGATCGGCACAGAGAGGAGTTAAAGAAGCTGCTTGTCGGCTTGAAAGGCGAAGGCAAACGGATCCATATATACGGGGCTTCGACCAAAGGGAACACGATTCTCCAGTTTTGCGGCATCGATAACCGATTGATCGACTTCGCGGCCGAGCGCAATCCCGACAAATTCGGCGCAGTGACGCTGGGGACGAATATCCCTATCATCAGCGAGGAAGAGTCGAGGGCGATGTCCCCCGATTACTATCTGGCGCTTCCGTGGCACTTCAGGGAAGAGTTCCTGCAACGGGAGCGAGAGACGCTGAAAAAAGGCATCCGCATGATATTCCCCCTGCCTCGCATCGACATCGTCACCAAGCGGGATTTATGAAGATCGTCGTCGTATCATCCCTATTGCCCTCCGGGCATTATTCACAGTATCTCACGAGGGGCTTGAGCAGGCTCCCCGGCCTCGAGCTCATCGTCTACACGGACAAGGATAAAAGAAACTTGAGGATCCAGGGATGCGGTGCGATCAAGAACGTTTGGACGAAGTCGGGCAAATTCGTCTCTGAGATCATGCGTGAGCTGAAGATCGACGCCCCCGACGCGGTACATCTTCAGCATGAGATCAACATGTTCGGCGGGACGCTGACGGCCGTCGCATTTCCGCTCCTTTTGCTGTTGCTAAAACTGAAAAAGATCAGGCGGATCGTCACCATCCACTGCGTCGTGCCCAAGGCCATGGTCGATCGAAAATTCGGCGCGTATTTCCACAAAGATTCCCGCGGAACGAATCCGACGGTCGTCAAAATGTTTTTTTCATTTTTATACGGATGGATCTGCCGGCTCAGCGACCAGGTCATCGTCCACACGCGCCTGACGAAGGATTGCCTGCGGCGGGATTACGGGGTCCCCGATGAGAAGATCAGCGTCATCCCTACGGCCATCCCGGACCGCGGGGGCGCGTCATACGGGAAGAAGGACAATTTTTTATACTTCGGGTATATCGTGCGCAGGAAGGGGTTGCCTTACGTCTTGAGCGGTTTTAGCCAATTTTTGCAAAAGGTCCCGGCGTGCCCCTTTAATCTTGTCCTGGCCGGCGGCGTTATCAAAGGGCAAGAGCAGGCCAGGCAGGAGATCGCTGATCTCATTTCGGCGGACAAACGTCTTAACGGCCGCGTCATCATGAAAGGTTTTGTCGAGGAAGGGGAGTTGGACGCGTTATACGGACACGCCGTGGCCGTGGTCATCCCGGCCGAGATATCGATGGGCTCGAGCGGGCCGCTCTATCATGCCCTGAGTTATCGAAAGTGCGCTCTGGCCTCCAAGGTCGGGCATCTGGTTGAAGAGATCGAGCATTTGAAAACCGGTTATCTGGTCGATAATGACCGATGGCAGGAGGCCTTTCAGTTTTGCCTGGATGACCCGACACGTCTGGCCCTGATCGAAAAGAATATCGGCGAGGCGACAAAGGGGCGGACGCCGCTCCTGACTGCGGAAAAGCACTTTAAGGTTTATGCCGGATCCCCATGTACCCCTTGATCAAAAAAATATTTCTCTATAATGGGAGCCTCGAGTTCAAGGCGGGAGTTGATGAGGTCATCGAACCGTCTTATCAGCATAAGTTCGTGGTCGACCACTTCCTTGATCATATAAAAGACCGGAAGGTCCTGGATGCGGGGTGCTGGACCGGGCCCGTGGCGCGTGAGATCTTCAACCGTCAGATCCCGATGGCATTGACGGGCATGGATGAGAACGAGGACGCACTCCGGGCCGCCCGGGCGTCTTTCCCGGCCGTCGATTTCATCCCCTGCAAATTGACGGACCCCCCCGAGGAGCTTTTGACCCGTTATCAGGGCACCTTCGATACGATCATCTTCTTGGACGTTATCGAGCATCTTCCGAAGGGGACCGAGACGACCGTCCTGAGGCATTTGAACCGGATGTTGAAGGCCGGAGGCGTCCTTATCTTGAGCACGATGGCCCATCACGCGCTCAACGTTATCGATCCGGCCTGGTTGTTCGGCCATCGCCACTACAGGGTGAAGGAATTATTGGGGATGGTCGAAGGAAGTGGGTTTAAGACAATGGAGCTGTTGCGGATCGGCAACCTGTATTGGGACCTCGACATGCTCCTCTTCTATTTCTACAAACATATCTTAAGGCGCCGGTATCAGACAAGCCGGGCGAGGCTTCGGAGGATCATGGCGGGATTCGGGCAACCGCGCATCTTCACGAGGATCTATCTATCGGCGCAAAAGCGATAAGGCCATGGAAAGCATTTCCGTCATAAAAAGCAAAAAACTGATCCAGGATAAATATTTCCCCCTGTTCCTCCTGAGGGAGCGGGCTGCGCCCGGTGTCAAATTGCTGGATGTGGGATGCGCCTTTGGTTACTTTTTGGGCTGTTGCGATCAACACGGCCTGGAAACGTACGGCATCGAGGTCGCCGGTGACTCCCTGGAAAAAGCGAAGAAGGAGACGCGCGCCGTGTTGTCCCTGCACGACGCCAATAAGGGGCTGACCTTATTTGAAAATGACTTTTTCGATTATGTGACTGTCTTTGACGTCATCGAACATCTGGACAACCCCGCCTTCTTTTTGAAAGAGTGCCTCAGGGTATTGAAGAGGGGGGGCTCCTTAATCGTGACAACTCCCAATCTGGCCTCGGCGGCCAGGGTAATTTTTAGGGATAAATGGTACGGCTACAAGGATAAGACGCATCAACATTTTTTTACGCCCGCAACCCTCACATCCTTGTTTGAGCAGGCCGGCTACAAGATCAGAAGGCTCGAGACACCTTTTCATCCCTTGCCGAAGGCGCTGCAGCGTTGTCTCAACCGGACCGGTTGGGGCGGCCAGATATGGATCGTGGGTGAGAAGTGAACCACCAAGGAGACGAGGTGCGCAGATGATCTTGAACCTGGGTTGCGGCAACCTGCCGGTTCACGATGCCGTGAACGTCGATTTGATGAAAGGCCCGTACGTCGATGAGACTCTCGATCTGAGGTCCCTGCCCTGGAAGTGGAAGAGCGGATCGGTGGACGGGATCTATATGTTCAGCACGCTTGAGCATTTCGAAGACCCCCTGGCGATCTTCGCCGAGTGCCACCGGATATTGAAGAAGGGCGGTTTTCTTTTCGTCACCGTTCCGCACTCTTCGTCGGTCGGCGGGGTCGGCAACATGGGGCACTACTGGACCTTCAGCTACCACACGTTTTATCAATATCTCAACAGGGCCTTTTACCCGTTCGACAAGGCGATCTTTAAGACGCAGATGCTACGGATCCACTGGTGGACGTTCGAGAGGACGAAAAATAACCCCTACGGGATAAAGTTCAAGGTGGACATGCCGGTGTCGGCGCACCCCTTTCTCTATAGATGTGTGCTCGTCCCCCTCGATTATGTCATCAGCGGGTTGATCCGTCTGGCCCCCATCGTCTTCGAGAGGTTCTGGTGTTACTACGTGGGCGGGGCCGATGAGGTCGTGTGGAAAGGGACCAAGATATAATATGGGGACCAAGAATATCTTGATCAATCTGAGATTGCTGCAAAAGCCCTACACCGGTACGCAGAGCTACATCTACAACCTGGTCAAGAATGTGCTCAAGAACAATGGGGGTTTTGAGTTTTCGTTGCTGACCGTCAACGACGACGGCGCCAATAAATTTGTCCGGGATCTGTCGAATTACCCTCGCACCGCCCTGATCAACCATCGAATGGCCCCCGGTCTGGTCTCCGAGACATTATTCGACCTTGTCTTCGTCAACCGGTATATCGCGGATCACGACCTCTACTTCAGCCCCGTCAATACGCTCCCGCTGCGCACCTCCCCGGGTAAGAAGTACGTCACGGGCGTCCTCGACCTGTGCACCTTCAAGGTGCCGGACACGTCGTCGCTCGCATTGCGATTTTTTTACAGCCTGACCCTGAACGCCAGCTTGAGGAGGGCCGATAGGATCCTGGCGATTTCCGGCCACACCAAAAGAGACCTGCTCGATACTTTCAAATTGGACGAAGAGAAGATCGATGTGGTCCATCTGGGGATCGACGATGATTTTTTCCAATGCAGGTTCGAGAAGGCGGTTGTGACCCGTCTGGGAAATATGATCGGTCTTGACCTTGACCGACGATATTGCCTGACGATGGGGTCCTCAAGGCGGAAAAACGTCCCGACCGTCATCGACGCCTTCTTTAGGGGGGACGTGGGGGGCACCGGGGATTATCTGGTCGTCATTGTTTCCGATCCGCGGCTGGTCGATGAGTTCTCTTCCCATATTGAGAAGAACCGCTATGACCGTCAACGCGTCATTTTGACGAAAAGACATCTGTCGAACACGGAGCTGAAGATTTTGTACGTCAAGGCGTTCATGTTGATCTATTGCCCCGTTTATGAAGGGTTTGGACTGCCGGTCCTGGAGGCGATGGCGTGCGATTGTCCCGTGGTTGCTTCGAATGTCGCCAGCATCCCGGAGGTCGTCAGCGAAGCCGGGCTTTTAGCGGATCCCCGCGACAGCAAAGACATAGCGGAACAAATAAACCTTATCAGGCGCACCCCGGCCTTGAGAGATAAGCTGATCCGTGATGGTCGGTCCAACATAAGAAGGTTCTCCTGGGAGAGGGCGGGCAAGCAGGTACTGAAGATCTTTGAGAGCGCCTTGGAGACGGCATGAAAAGGATTCTCGTCCTTGACATAGGTTTTCGGCCCGGCCATAACAAGACACCCATTGTTTCCAAGATCAAGGCGTGGCGGAAGGCCGGCTGTGAGATAACCCTTCTGTGCACCAGCGAGGGCCAGGCGTTCTACAGTCATCAACTTCCCGGCATCGGCTGCATCATGGTCAGGCGCGTCGCCAACCCTTCCAATAAATGCGGGCTCATCTTCGAGCTTCTGTACAGAAACCTATCCGGATTATTCATGATCCCGAGGCTCAGGCATCGATTCGATGCGGTCTATTCGATTTCTTCGGTGCTCGATCTCTTGCTCATCCCCTATGTCTTAAAAATATTTGACCGCAACATCAGATGGTGCGTCGTCTTCGAAAACGTCGTGACCCTTGATAGGGTGGGCAACAGATTGATAAACCTGCTCGCCTTGCTTTTTTTCAGGATCTCGTTGGTCTTGCTCAGGAAGGCGGACGCGGTCTTCACGATTACTGAGGATCTGAGGCGGGCTTTATTGAAGAGGGGCTTTAGCGAGCGCCGATTGATCTTGACGGGCAACGCCGTTGAGTCCGATCTGATACGCCAGGCACAGCGGAAGGCGGCCTATCGGATCGACGCCTTGTTTCTCGGCAGGATCGAAGAGGCGAAGGGCATCTACGAACTGCTCGGTGTCCTGGAGAACGTGAAAGGGTCATATCCGAATTTTCAATTGGCCCTGGTGGGAAGCGGGAATCAGGCCTCTGAAGAACAATTCAAAAATGAGGTCCGGCGAAGGAACCTTATGGATAACGTCCAGCTGCTCGGTTTTAAGTCAGGGGTCGAGAAGTACGAGATCATCAAGAGCAGCAAGCTTTTTCTGTTTTTAAGCCCGCGGGAAAGCTACGGCGTGGCCCTCCTGGAGGCCGTTTGCTGCGGCCTCAAGGCGGTCGTTTACGATCTTGAACCGTATAAGAGTATTTACAAAAATAACGAAGTGACGACGGTCCCAAGAAACGATCTTCAACGCGCTGCCGCAGAGGTCTTGCGTATCATGGGAGACGCCGATTTCAATAACGAGAACGGCAGGCACCTGTTGGAAGTGTCCTCCTGGGATGTCATCGCGGCGACAGAAATGGAAAGCTTCACATGAGCGCCTATGATTATGAGGGGTGCCCGCAGGGTCTTTCGACGGCTTACGCCAAATGCAACCTCAACATCGCCTTCCTGGACGCGCATATCAGGAAGCTTCTACGGACGGTGCCCTCTGTCAAGATCCTGGAATTGGGATCGGGCGGAGGAAGGAACCTCCATGAGATCCGTCGGAGATTCGACGGCAGCGTCGAGTTGTACGGCACCGATATCAGCGCCTCGGCTATCGGCTACGCGTCGTCCCTGGGCATCGGGAAGTTTTTAGTGGCGAGCTCCGACGTGAACCCCTTTCACCAGAAGTTCGACCTTATCCTCATGATCGACCTGTTGGAACACCTGGAATCGACGGAGGCCGTCGTTAAGACCCTGGATCAGGCCGCGCTGTCCTTGAGCGGGGACGGGCGCATCTATATATCGGTCCCCGTCGAACTCAACAAGTATTCACTGACGTGGTTCTTCAACGGTCTGCCGTATTTCAGAGATCTGACGAGAGAGTTTTTCGGCCACACGCTCCGGTTCGCCATCCCGAGCTTTTTACGACTCATCGATCAAAAAATGGTCAAGGTGGACGACGTCTTTTACAGCGTCCATTTCATCAACCATATCCAGATGCTCTTTTTCTTCTATATCCCCAAAATACTGATCAAGCTTATGCTGGGGAAGCGGCTGGCGGACAGTCTAAGAGATTCCGGCGAGATGGCCAAGGACGGCAGACCTTCTTTTTTGGTCTTCCTTAAAAGGGTGTTTGTCTCCCTCGGGTATCCGTTGGCCTGGATGAGCATCAAGGAGTCCTCGATCAGGAGACATTCGGCCTCCTGCGCGGGAAACATGCATTTATTGTTAAAAGTGAGAGGGTCTTAGCTTGAAAAAATTCCTGTCCCGTTATTATCTCTATGGACTGCTCTTCATCGCCCTGTTGCTTTTTATCCGATCCATCTGGGACGGATACACTTATATCGGAGGGGATGTGATGATCCCCCTGCACCCCGGCAATGCATTCCAGAAGATGTTTTTGTGGAACAGCGGCCGGGAGTCATTCGGCTACATCTATATTCTTTGGTTCGGTTTTTATTACCTTTTTTCCTGTCTGGGGTTGGGTGCTTTCGTCGCGCAGAAGATCTTGATCGTTTGCCTGCTCGTGATGGGTTTCGTGTTCACCGCCCTTTCCTACAGGGAATTATTCCGGGGGACAAGATACGATACATCCGAACTACGCCTGCTTGCAGCCACCGTCTTTACATTTAACCCGATCTACTTTTTGTTATGCGTTACGTACGCGCCGCTTTCCGGTTTCCCTGTATGCTTCTATTTCCTGTTGAAATTCCTCAGGCGCAACAGGATGACGTACGCTTTTTTATTCGCTTTTTTTCTCAATTTTCTCTTTTTTACGGATCTGCCTCAGCCGAAACTGCTGATGGTCTTTTTTGTCGCGTCTCTCGGCTTGTGCTATGTGTATCAACAATTGAACGACCTGCCCTTCAGGGACGTTCTGCTGCGGTTCGGGGCCCTTTTCCTGATGAGCGCGTTGCTGAACCTATGGGTCTGGATCCCTCTCTTTTACAGCTTCTTTTTCGGCGCTGTCGGGAATTTTTCAAAGAATATGATCACCCACGGTGGAAATGCCGAACAGGGCATCGCCACCCTCGTTTACATCATGCGATTTTTCAACTTAGCCATCATCAAATATTATGCACGGCTGAAACCTTTCTTGACCGGTGTCCCTTTTGTCCTTTGGTCATTCGGGCAGTGGGTCATCATCGCCTGGGGCACCTTTTTTGTCCTCAAGGAAAAAAGGTTTCGAGTGGTGTCGCTGGCCCTGCTCGCCCTGACCCTCTTTTTTATCTTCATAGCGAAAGGGTCCAACCCGCCCCTGGGCGGGATCTTTCGCTACGCCGTGCTGCACCTCCCGTTGGCCAGGGTCTTCAGGACCACCTCATCCGTCGTGATCGGGGCCGTCGTCTTTTACGCCTTTTTGTTCGCCCTGGCGGTCTGTGATCTGTCAAAAAAGAAGAGGTGGCCCGTCGTCGCCGCCCTCCTCGCGAACATGATCGTTTTCTACCCCATATATTCGGGACATAAATTTTATAATGCCATAAATTACGCGGGGCAACAAAAGGGTTTTTTGATCCCGCAGGCTTATTATGAGTTCGGACGCACCCTTGACGGCATTAAAGAGGATTCGAAGATCCTGTCCAGCCCGCTGAACAACGGTTACGTCCAAAAACAATGGCAATATTTCGGGCCGGACATCCTGACCTGGATCACCAACAAACCGATGATCACTCTGGAGCGGCAGGAGGATTACGGGTTTACGAACAGGGAGTCGGACGCCGGGCCCTCATCCGGGCGAAGCTACAGGTCTTATGCCTTGAATAATGCGGGATATCTGCTCGTCCAGAAAGATTCGGTCGGCGGCACATCGCTCTCCACCGACGGCCTGAGCCGGAAAGATCTTTTAGTGCAAAATGACTATTTCGATTTTTATAAGATCGATGAGAAATATTTTCTCCCCCACGTTTATTACTCGATGGAGCGGCCCAGGGCCGTCGATGGCATTAAGGTGCGCCCGCTGATACATGACGGGCCTCGGATCGCCTTCGCCAGGGTCAATCCGACCAAATACCTGGTCACCGTCAGCGACGCCTCGGCCCCTTTTTGGCTGGTCTTCAACGAACCCTTCAGTCGTCACTGGAAGCTTTATAAGGCGCGGGCCTCGGATGCCAGGTCGCGTCTCTTCGAACAGACCACCAAACGCTATCCCGGCCTTCACGTCAGGGAGGCGAGGCATCGCCATGACGTAACGCCGACGGATCTGTCTTATTTATTCACATCTTCGCTCAACGAAGGGTCCGGCGGCAGGCACGGCAACGTTTGGTACATCGAGCCCAGCAAGCTTGGCCAGGGGGAAGATTTTACGCTCGTCATATTTTATTGGCCGCAGGCGCTGTTTTATCTTGGGCTGGTGCTTTCTGTGCTGGCCGCCGCGGCCGTCGCTTTATTTAAAAAAACCGTACCCACCGCTAAACGATGAAAAATATCTATAAAAACATGTACGCCGTTGGATTAGAAGATGACAGGACCTTTTTGAGCCCAAGGGTCAAAACGATGCTGCGCTTGGCCGAGGGCGTTAAAAGCGAGAACAGCAGGATCCTGGATATCGGGTGCCGCGACGGATTTTTTCTCACCGCCTTGAAGACCGGGGACCTTCAGCTTTACGGCATCGAGGCGAGCGATGCCGGCGTTGACGCCTGCGGGCGCAAGGGGATCCACGTCATTCAGGATACTATTGATGATGAACGGCCCCTGTCTTTCGAGACCGGTTTTTTTGATCTTATCATCGCGGGTGAGATCATAGAGCATATTTATGATACCGACCATTTTCTGGATGAGATCTATCGGCTCTTAAAACCTTCCGGCAGCCTGATCATCTCGACGCCTAACATCGCTTCCCTGGGACGGAGGTTCCTGTTGCTGTCGGGCATGGACCCCATCATCGAAACGTCACCCAATGAAAGAGAGAGCTCGGGCCATATAAGATATTTCACCTTTGCGTCGTTAAGGCGCCTGCTTGAGAAACACGGGTTTCGAACAGTGGCACAAAGATCCGATGTCGTGAATTTATCGGCGGATGGAAAGTGCGCGTCCATCCTCGCGGCCAAGGTGTTTCCCGGCATAGGGCAGAGCGTCATATATCAGTGCCGTAAACAGGAATAGACATGGGTGGTATGGTAAAGATCATTCGCTCGATAAAAGAGAACGCGGGATTGTCCTTGCTGTTCGGCACTTTTGCTGCGGTGGCAACGTTCCCGTTGATATTCAAGATGGGCACGGCTGTCTACGGCAGGTTGTACCAAACGGACCTCCGGGGGGCCCTGTGGGGCCTGTGGTGGCAAAAGGTCGCCCTGCTCCAGCATTTGGACTACCAGGCCTGTCCTTTTATCGGAGCGCCTTTCGGCGTTTCGTTGGATCAGCATCCGGTCTCATGGATTGCGACGCAGGTCTTTGCTTTCGTGCTGCGGTTCTGCGATCCGGCCGCCTGTCTCAATCTTTTGGCCCTCCTTAGCTTCATATTGACCGGCATCTTCACCTATCATCTGGTGTGTTATTTGACGGGAAGCCGCCTCTCCGGAATCATGTCGGGATTTATCTTTGCCTTTGCCCCTTATCATCTGAACAAATTTATGGAGTTCACATTCCTTTTTTCCAGCCACTGGTTTGTGCTGTACCTTCTGGCGTTGTTAAAACTAAGAACGGAGTTCCGGTTCAGGTACATCGTGGGCGCGCTCTTCGGTTTGTCCTTGACTTTGGCCTTTAATCCCTACTATGCCTTTTTTGCCTTGATTTTTACGCTGGGGTTGTTCACCTTTGAGCTTTTTTACCGTTTTAGGGACAGGCTTTCGCTCTTCCGCGACGCGGTCGGCCGCCGGTCGATTCAAAGTGACGCCGTAAATTTCTTGAAATGGACTTCATCGGTCGCGGCGGTATTTTTGGGGGCCGCCCTTTTGAATTTCTCAAGTATATATCTGGTTGTTAAGAACCTGTTCCTGCATCAAATGAATCCGGCTCAACAAGGTTCGATGGGTTACGTGCGTTCTTTTGACTACCTGACGTCCCAATCGGCGCGGCTGTTGAGTTATTTCCTGCCTGCTTCAACTCATCCTTTTTTTGGAGGATTTACCGAAAAAATGTTCGGATCCCTTTTCTATGGCCGTGGCTCTATTGAACAAACGCTCTATTTGGGCTGGATTCCTTTGATATTGAGCTTTCTGGCTTTCCGGAACTGGCGATTCAAGAGAGAACACTCGCAGGAATTCATTAATTACAAGACATCTTCGGAGAATTTCTATATTGGTTTTTTTATATTTTCAGCGGTAACCGCTTTTATCTTTTCGATGCCGCCTATTGTGGATATAGGTCTTTCAAAGATCTATTTTCCATCTTATTTTACCTACAAGGTTTTCCCTATGTTCCGCGCCTATGCCCGTTTCGGGATGATTGTGATGTTGTGTATCAGTGTTTTGGCTGGTTTTGGTTTGAAGTCTATTTTAGAAAAGATCAGAACCCGCAGAAATAAAATCTTATTAGCTGGTTTACTTTTTTTTGGAATTATTTTTGAATTTTCAAATATCCCGCCTTTTCGCGTAACTGAATTAAATCATGTCCCGAAAGTGTACGGGTGGCTCGCATCTCAGCCGGGTGACTTTATCATCGCGGAATATCCTATGGCCAAGGGATCGGCGGGAGAAGCCCCCAGCAACTCCGACTATCTTTATTACCAGACCTTCCATCAAAAGCGGATGGTCAACGGCATCCCCCTAGGCACGCCTGCCTACGACATCAAGCTGAAGATCCTAAAAATTGATGGGGTACAGACACCCATAATTCTTAAAAAACTCGGGGTAAAATATGTCATTGTGCACAGCGATCTCTATAAAGCAGGCTACCATGACGCCGTAGATATCATCGGCGATCCGCCAAAAATGGAAAAAAATATCTCATACCGTTTAATCAAAAACTTCGGCGATATTTCTGTATATGAAATATCAGCCGAGGCACTGTCTGCAATAGAGAAAGGTCCCGCATGAAAAAGAAATTACGTATGTTTTTGGTTTTGCTTATCCTGTCTTTTTCGTTACTCGCGTTGCTCAAGAATTTTATCCATGACACGCCTCAACGCTGTTATGCTACCGTCGCGGGCGCGATCGGCAAAAACGGCAAGCGCGCCGCCGAGGTTCTGGACGGCGACTATACGTTGGTCTACAAGATAAGCTATTTTTCCTTGATCCCGATGGGGACGTTCAAGATCTCAAAGACTGAAAGAAGAAAAGGGCCTGTGTTTACGGGTGAGGCGTTAACCGATAATACTTTTATCGATATTTTCGTCCAAGCGTCGATACGCGTGGAATCACATTTCAGCAGGGAATTTAACATGCCTTATCGTTATGTGGAGACCTCTAAGGTCAGAGATAAAATCGTAACGAAGGAGATTGAGTTTGATCGCGCCGGAAAAATTGCATTCCGAGAGGATATGAAAATTAGGATATATGCGGATACCTACGATCCTCTCGGCGCTTTTGTCAAGGCGTTGAATTTACCTTTTGACGGAGACCGGGAATATGCGATCAATTTTTTATCGAAAAAGTCGATATACCTTTTAACGGCGAAAAAAACGCATCAGTCAAAAGAATTCTTTGAAATCCTGGTGGATGTGAGGCGCGAAAATCGGACCTCCAGCCACGGTGCGACGCTTAAAGTGTGGTTGACCTCCGGAGCAGGACGGATCCCGCTGCTCTTTAAAAGCTGGACGCCTGCCGGGTACGTATCTGTAGTTCTCGAAAAGATCGAAATTTAACCGATCATCAGGTGCCGATAGCCATGTCCAAACTGAAGCATCTCAAAAAAGCTCAAGTGTATCTTGTCTTCTCCGCAATTCTTTTGGCTGCCGCCTATTGTTATTTTTATAGCCAGCTTGTGGTCGTAGACTTTAAGTTTTTTAATAAAAGGGTAAGGGATGTTGAAACCGGCAATATTTCTGTCGACCTGCCAGAAAAAGCACCTTACCTCATTATAGTCCGTAGCAAAGGGACCCTTAGTCATCTGGCTTTTAATGGGACACCTCTGATCCATACAGTCTACAGAGGTCGAACAAACAAGAAAGAGTGGCATTTTTTCGTGACGCCGAATATTGTCTCGGCCGGAGCCAACGAACTCCTTCTGGAAGCTACCTCAACGTGTTCCCTTAAAATAAAGAACGCGCTTGGCGAAAGCAGCTTTGGCATCATGCTTTTCAAAGAGAGCCCGACCCTCAGATCCCACCCGACGCCCCTGCAATGCGGGCTATTTCTTATTACCTTGATCGTATACGCCCTATTCTTAAGAAAGGTTCTTGCGTTTTTCTTTACGCTGACCCCGGAAAAGCACGCCTTGTTATATATTTTATCCTATTTGCCCGTGTTGGCCTTTTTTGGCATTTCAACCGCCTTTTCCAAATTTTTGCCTGTGCAATTTGTTTTTTTTCCAAAAAGTTTTATCGGCCTGTGCTTCATTATTCCCATTTTAACTCAGATCATCTTTTTTGGAGCCCTCAGCTTTTTGCGTTCAATTTCCAAGGAAGACCCGCCAAAATCAAGCCAGACTCGGCGGCATATCGGCAACTCCGCATTGGCGGCCTGGTGGCCCAAACAAAAGTTTGCCGATAAGTGTCTGGCGGGATTTATGGTTCTCCTGACCCTTTGCGCGTTTTCCGTCATCTTTAACATATCTATTCTGGCGGAATTGCTCGCCAACATCTCTTTTGTCCTCCTTGTCATGGGGGTTGTTATCAAATTCAGGTCGTCTTGCAAGGAGGAGTGACGCAGTGATCGCGCTTGTCATTTCACCCCTTTTTGGTATCATCGGTATCATAGGAGGAGACGGGCCATGAATCCGAAAAAACGCAATTTTTTGATCGGTCTGGGCGCCCTGTTGGCTTTCGTCATCGTCCGTGAGGTGGTCTTCCGCAGCCCCCAGGCGGCCGTCTCGCGGCTGGCCGACTATAATATCGTCGCCCGCCGCGACACGGTCCGGGAGATCTTCTTCCGGGACAAGACGCTGGTCTACGACGTCATCTACGCGTCCGTCGTGCCGCTGGGCAGGCTGACGATCACGACCCGTCACAACGCCAAGGTCTGTTCCCTGCGGGCGCGCGTCTCGACCCAGGGCACGCCCCTGGGT
>SDBU01004877.1_pt1 | contig 16251 bp, 8 predicted proteins | sample 2277071 | NCBI WGS metagenome assembly SDBU01 (sample SAMN10397929, study PRJNA504765) | marine sediment metagenome | isolation source: marine sediment core GS08_GC12, 126 cmbsf | place: Arctic Ocean: Gakkel Ridge, Loki's castle | collected 2008
ATTGCGCATCGTACGGGTCATGTCCCACATGGTGGTCATAGGAAGCGGTGAGAACCGAAAGATTCTCGACGTCGCTTTGCGAACAACCCGGCGAGCGCTCGCACTTTCTCCGCTGCAGGGCCCGGCACTTGAGTATGGCAGTTCATTTAACCGAGCGGTGGAATTGAATATGCTTATAAAAGAGCCTGCGATTATTCTGAAAAGGCTCGTGAGATACTATCTCGTTTTGCGAATACTGAAGTCCAGATTGTTTTTGAAAGTTTCTTTGATCTCCTGATGGAGCGTCATTTCTGAAAAGGCAATAATTTGAAAGTAAATAGGAATTATCCGAATGATAATTAGCTGTAAAAAAAATATCTTTATTCTTACCTGTTTCGTTATTTTAATGCTCATTTGCTGGATATTTTCTTGTGGGTGGATTGGAGGTAACTTAAAATTAGTCGAATCTACTGAATTTTTAATGAATACCAGTGTAACTGTGAAAATGTATATCAATAATAAAAAAAAGGGGAAGGATCTTTTAATAAAAGTTTTTGCTGAGGCAAAAAGAATTGAGCATATTATGGAATCCCCCAATGGAGACGGGGAACTGCAGAGAATAAATAGAAGCTCAGCTAAAGAATGGTGGGTATTAAGTCCTGAACTAAAGGTTGTAATAGATCGAGCATTCTTTTTTTACGAGAAATCCGGTGGTGCTTTTGACCCGACAATAGCTACTGTCGAATGGCTGTGGGAATTTGAAAAAGGAGGCCGTATTCCTTCTGAAAATGAAATTAAAGAGGCGCTTGAAACAGTTGGCTTATCGCGGATCAAAATGAAAAATGACAGCCTCAGTCTGTGTTTTCCCGGAACCAAACTTGATCTTGGTGGTATTGCAAAAGGGTATGTGGTTGACCGTATGATAAGGATACTCGAAGAAAGTGGAGTAAGTGCGGGTCTTATCAATGCCGGCGGTGATATTTATACCTTTGGTAAGAAACCCGGTGGTAATGACTGGGTTATAGCTCTCAGGCATCCGAGAATGAATAAAACCATTGTGCTCGATACCATATCATTACCGGCAGTCGCTACATCAGGGGATTATGAGCGTTATTTTATAAATGACGGGATCCGGTATCATCATATTCTTGATCCCTCAAAAGGTTACCCCGCAAGAGGATGCATCTCTGCGACTGTATGGACTAACACAGCCATGGATGCGGATATTCTTGCAACAGCGATTTTTGTGCTGGGGCCTCAAGGGGGATTGAAGCTGGCAGAGAATATGGATGATGTGGAGACTCTGGTTTTTTTTGAAGAGGATGACAGCGTTAAGTACGTTATGTCGTCCGGAGTCAGGGATAGTATAAAACTGTGAAACTTATTAAACGCATAGAACGGTTTGGCAAGCGATGCATCCGGATCGTTCTCAGGGTTATTATTAAACCTGTTCCTTTGAAAAGTAAGGATTTTCATGCTGAAACTGTAACCAGAATTCTTATTGTCAGACAGGATTCCAGGCTGGGAAATCTTGTGTTGATGACACCACTTATCAGTGCGTTGAAAGCAACTATCTCTCATGCTGAGGTTGATGTGTTGATTTCGGCAGGATTTGAAGATATTCTATCGGAAAATCCGAACGTTGATCGGGTAATATTGTTCGAGAAAAAAAAAGCTCGTCTGATGCCATGGCGTTATCCTGTTTTAATAATGAATTTGAGAAAAAGAAAGTATGATCTGGCAATTGATGTTTCCGATGGTTACCATCTTTCGCTTAATAATGTGCTGCTGACAGCTTTTAGTGGGGCACGTTATAGGCTCGGGTATGACCGTGACGATGCGAAATCGTTTTTAAATCTTTTGGTACCTTTACCGCCTGAAAATACATATATGTCTGATGCATTACTCTGGCTTGTAAAAGATATTTTGCCGGTTGATGGTGATTTACCGATAACTTTTTATCTGTCCGATACGGATAGAATCTTTGCGGATGAATGGCTGCGTGACCATGATATTAAGGAATTTGATTCTTTTTTTGCCATTCATCCCGGAGGCAAGGGAAGAAAAAAATGGGGAGAAGAGAATTTCGCTGTGCTTATTAATAGAATCAATGATGAAATTGGAGTAAAAATTGTTGTTATCGGCGGAAAAGCTGAAAAAAAAACCATAAATAGTATTAATAAATTATCAAAAACTCATTTTGAGGTTTTAGAAAATGTGAAGATCAGTCAAATGGCTGCTGTTATCGAACGCTGTGATATGTTTATTAGTTGCGATACTGGGCCAATGCATGTTTCTGTTGCTCTTGACAGACCAACAGTAGCAATTTTTATTTCGAGCAATTTTCGTGTTTATGGTCCTCGCGGGAGGAATAGTCGTATAGTTATAAGTAAAGGTGATGATTCTTCGTGTGATGATATTATGGTAGCAATTATGGATTTGTATGGTATTGATTTGGAATCGGAAAAGAAAACCTGAGAAGCAAATGTTTTGAAAATCTCATAAAAAATAAAACGTGATAAATCGAGGTGATTTTACATGGCTTATCTGAGTGTGAATATAGATTATGTGGCTGTAATACGTGAATCAAGAAAGACGGATGAGCCTGATCCGGTATATGCTGCCGGGCTTGTCGAATTGGCCGGAGCTCATGGTATTACTGTCCATCTAAGGGAAGACCGCCGTCATATAGTCGATCGTGATGTGGATATTTTGAGAAAAGTGGTCATATTGCCGTTTAATCTTGAAATGGCAGCGACTGATGAAATGCTCGGAATAGCATCTGATATTATTCCTGATCAGGTGACATTTGTTCCGGAAAAAAGGGAGGAAATTACCACCGAGGGAGGACTAGATATAATAGGAAACCAGAAAAAATTAACTGAAGCTGTCGAAAACATGAAAAAAAGAGGTATTGTTACAAGTTTATTTATTGATTCTGACCTCAAGCAGATTGAAATGTCAAAAATAATCGGGGCACAATGTGTGGAATTGCATACAGGTGAATATGCTAATGCTAAGAATTCTATGGAGTTAGAAAAACAGTATGCAGCACTGGTCAAGGCTGCCAGTTTTGCCGATGAAATTGGTCTTGAGGTTCATGCTGGTCATGGCCTTACATATAAAAATGTTAAAAAGATTTCTTTGATTCCTGAGATTAAAGGTTTATATATTGGACATTCAATTATGTCGAGAGCAATGTATGTTGGTTTGGATAGAGCAGTACGCGAAATGCTTCAATTGATAGAGTAAAACTACGAAAGGATAAAAATGATCCAGAAAAGTACAAAATTAAGATCAAGCAGCAAAGAAAAATATTCAATTACCTGGAAAATAACATTTATTGCTATACTTGTTCTTTTTTCCTTATGGAAACTGTACCCATCAGTTCAATATTATTCGTTGTCCGATGATGAAAAAGCTGAAATGGATCCGGGCATATTAAGTCAGATAAGGGGCAAAGCGCTGAATCTCGGACTCGACCTCCAGGGTGGCATACATCTTGTAATGGAGGTGGATACTTCCGGTATGGATGGGGATGAAGTAAGCGATGCGGTAAATAAAGCCATGACTGTTATTGCTAACCGTGTAGACCAGTTCGGATTGGCTGAACCTGTTGTACAGCGCCAGGGCTCAAATCGAATTATTATTGAACTTCCCGGCATGAGAGATGTTGAACGTGCAAAGAATCTAATCGGACAAACAGCCCGTCTCGAATTCAAACTTCTTAAAAGTGATCAAGATATTAGTTTTATCACTGATAAAATGAATTTTTATCTCTCGGGTGCTGAGGATTCCACTGCGGTTTCTGATACAACCGAGACTGGCTTTTTCGAAGAGCAGATTGTAGCCGATGAATCGAAAAAGTTTACAAATTTACTTTCATACCAGCGATTTGGTGATGGGATGCCGAGCTTTGATATGCTTGTAGAACCAGAGGATATCCCGCGAGTGAATGCATATTTGAAAGACCCGGGAATCGAAAAAATACTTGAAGATGCCGGAGTAATATTATTATGGGGTCCGGAAAAGACGGATAGACAAGATAATATGCGTGAACTTTTTCTTGTAAATGCAGCAAGCGAAATGACAGGTGAGATGATCAAAGACGCTAATGTTGTTGTTGGAACAGGAATGGAAGCCGGACGATCGGAAATTTCCATTGATACAACATCCGAGGGTGTGCGTTTATGGGCGAGAATATCCGGCGCGAATGTTGGTAAAAGACTCGCTATAATACTGGATAATACAGTTTATTCCTCTCCGAGATTCACAGAAAAAATTTATGGTGGCAGCTCACGTATTACCGGTGCATTCGGAAGGGAGGAGGCAAGAGATCTGGCTATCGTATTACGAGCCGGTGCACTGCCTGCTTCTGTCAATATTATTGAAGACAGAACAGTTGGTCCATCTCTTGGCGCTGATTCGATTAATAAGAGCAAAACTGCGCTTTTAATCGGATTGTCACTTGTCATGATTTTTATGATTTTTTATTACACTGCTGCAGGATTTATCGCCATTGTTGCACTTTTACTTAATATGATATTTGTGCTTACGTACCTGGCGTATTTCAGAGCCACGCTCACTTTACCGGGTATGGCCGGTATAATCCTGACAATCGGTATGGCGGTGGATGCTAATGTTCTCATTTTCGAACGTATCCGTGAGGAATTAAGGCTTGGTAATACCACACGTGTAGCTGTTGATAATGGCTACACAAAAGTGCGCTGGACAATACTTGATTCAAATATTACTACATTCCTTACAGCTATCATTCTATACAATTTCGGTACCGGACCGATAAAAGGATTTGCGCTCACACTTATGGTAGGTATTGTCGCCAGTGTATTCACCGCACTTTTTGTGACAAGAGTTGTTTTTGATATCCTCACGCATAAAATTAATTTATCCAGGGTTTCGATGGGTATGCTTGCACCTTTTGTGGACTCCAGATTTAGGTTCGTTTTTGGCCGCAGGAAAGCGTTTATTCTTTCAGGTATGGTTATTATTGCGGGACTTGTTTCACTTGCCGTACATGGAGGGCCAAAATATTCTATTGATTTTCTTGGCGGTTCACTTATAGAACTGCATTTCGATAAACCCCTGGAAATCGAAGAGGTTCGAGAAGCGCTGAGTGAAGTTGATGTTGAGGGTACCGATCTTTCCACAAGTGAGATCAAATATATTGGAAATGATAAGAATGATATCCTCATTCGAATAGTTAAAGTTGGTGATATGAAAGAAACATCATTAAAGGTCAAGGAAGCATTGAGTAATAGATTCAAGGATAGTCTTCCCGGTAGTAGTGAAGATTGGCTTTTGCGCGAGGAAATGGTTGGACCGAGTATAGGCACTGAATTAAAAGGTAAGGCTTTGTTGGCTATTCTGTTCTCGCTGATAGTACTCGTTATTTATATTACCATAAGGTTTAAATTTAAGTTCTCAGTCGGTGCTTTACTTGCCCTTGTTCATGATGTGCTTATCACAGTGGGACTGTTCTCACTTTTGGGTAAAGAAATATCTCTTACAATTATTGCGGCACTGCTAACAATTGTCGGATATTCTCTTAATGACACGATTGTTGTATTTGACCGCATCAGAGAGAAACTTTCCAAGGGCATTAAAGGTGAATATCTTGATACTCTTAACATCTCAGTCAACCAGACACTTGGGCGAACGGTTATTACTTCATGCACCACTTTATTCACTGTTATTTCGCTTTTTCTGTTTGGCGGAGCGGTTATACACGATTTCTCGTTTGCTATGCTTATCGGAGTTATTGTCGGCACCTATTCATCGATTTTTGTGGCTACCCCGCTTCTTGCCGAATGGTATCTTGCTTTTGAGAAAAAGCAGATGAAGATAAAAAATAATCGAAGGTAAATATTGAAACAAAGGACAGTTGAAAAACTGTCCTTTGTTTGTTATAAGCAAATAGATACGTATGTAAAAATATAGAGAATATTGCAAAATGATTAAAATTTATTTCAATACATTATATTTTCCAGGATGTGCCGTCAGGACGGTCTTCAAGTGTAATACCAATTTCTTTAAGCCGGTCTCTGATGTTGTCAGAAAGTGCAAAATTTTTGTTTTTTCTAGCCTCAATACGTATTTCGACAAGATGGTAACGGATTGGTCTTTATTCAAGATGACCTTTGTGATCTTTAGTATGGGTGGATTTTCCATTCCAGAAGCCTCGCTGCATATGTATATGATTAGCAATACAACAGTGAAGATAGAGAAGAAAAGAATAGCACCATTCTGCGCACTTTCTTTATTCCCAGCCTCATGTCCCATAGATTCCATTTTTGCATGATCTTCTTCTTGGAGAGCCATAGGCGCAAATGTTGGCAAGCCGGATTATATAGCAAAACACGCAAACGAGTCAACAAGAAAAGGCAATAATCAAGGCCTATGGACTAATTCCAAGGGATATACGAGAATAAATACTGCAAGAAACTTGCCAATATATAAGCCCAAAGTAAGGATCGCGCAAAATGTCGGACTTTGCCTCTATCCCAATAATCATAGTTATCTACGGTCACTTTCTGATGAGATTTTTATTCCTTCCGCGATCAATCCCCGTCCCCAAATATGGCTGTGTTCGGCAATCCAAGAAATACATAGTTCGGCGGTCTAAGGTGCAGGCTTTTGCCAGCAGTATTTGACGATTTTATTTTGTATGCTCTAAGGTCAGGTGCTTGTATAAACCCGCTTACAGCAGGGCTTTACTAACCAGTCGCGTGCCAAATCCGACGCAATCCGATGATTTTCTACCTTGCTTGGGTCTGCATTTTGGCCGCCGCCGAACTATGTATTTCTTGGATTGCCGATAACAATATGGCATATAATACTTGCATACAAATCTAATTGTACGCAACTTTTCGACCCAATACTGGCGGATCTCAGTACCAAAATCAGTGCTTATCTCACTAAAATATGGCATACAATACTCACAATACGTTATCGGACAACAGATTTGGGTGGAAGATTCCAGAATCTTGTCCTCTTTTGGTCAAAAATCGAACGCCAGTATTGTATGCCACTTTCATGTCCATTACCTGAGCATTCTGGAGACCAATTTTCAGCTAATAATATCCCGCAAATGCGCATTATATAAGGCTTTAACCATAAGTCCGAGATATTGCACAATCCTTACTTTGGGCTTAAATTGAAGGAATTGAGAGTTTATAATGAAACATCCGAGAGATTAGAGGAATTAAGGGGTAATGGCTCATAGGGGGTCAGTTTGAAGAGGAAGGTTGATCCACAGGAGTTCTTCTACGATACTTATTATGTGTATCGAAGTAAGAATCAAGTATCAGCGGAGGTACTCCTAATGGAAACGACCTGTGCTCAATATGATAAGCTTCTATCAAATATATGTCAATGGCTAAAGGGCCATAGAATAACCCAGATACGTGTTTTAGCTCTATGGGTATATGGATTATTTCAGGCAGAGCACTGTAGTCTTTACAGAGTGGCAAAACATCTGCCATTGAAAACCAATAAAGCAAGTAAGATACAAAGGCTAAAAAGGTCCTTAAAGAATCCCAGGATAGTGGTAAAGAAGATATACCCAAAGATCACCAAGGTGATGCTGAAGAAGTGGAATGGCAAAAGCCTGGACATAGCAATGGATAGGACAGAATGGGGTACATTCAATCTACTGCTATGTGGCCTAGCGCACAATAAACGAGTCTTGCCACTGGGATGGAGGCTACTGAATCATGCAGGCAATAGTAGCTTTGAAGAACAGAAGGAATTGTTGGATTCTATCTGCCCCATTCTTCCAGAGAAATGTCAGATATCACTGTTAGGAGATGGAGAATTCAAGAGTGTAGAACTGATGAAGTATATCTCAAGACGCGGTTGGGATTTCAATCTGGGACAATCCAAAAGCACATGGATGAAACATCCATCAGGCAGATGGGAACAACTGAAGGAATTGAAGGTGTCAGAAGGAAATCCATGCTATTACCAAGGTGTGTTCTTAACTAAGGAACATGAGTTTGGCCCAGTGAATATAATGGCATATTGGGATAGGGAGAAGAAGCGGATACGTTATTCAGCTACCAGTCGTCGTGCCTGCAGAGCTACCCTAAATTGGGGTAAGAGACGTAGCTGGATCGAAGCTACCTTCAGGGATTTCAAGAGTGGCGGATTCCAACTGGAATCCAGTAAGATAACTAAGCCTGACAGGATGAATCGCCTCCTGCTGGTGATGGCCATCACATATCTGTGGTGTTTCCATGTTGGCAGATGGGTCTTCAAAACTGGGAAAAGAAGACAGGTTGATACTGGAAGGAAACGCAATCACAGCTTCTTCCGAATGGGGTTAGACTGGTTAATCCAGGCTATTCCACTCTCAATCCAAGACTTCAAGGTTGGCTTACTGCCTTATTCCTCTCAAAGTGACCCCTAGTGAGGGGGTAATGGCAAAGTAATATTAGGAGATACCTTTGATGTGAAATGATCCTGTAAACCCGTATAAAATGGGCATTCGCTTTTTCTGATGTTAAATAGTCATCTCGTAGAAGCCCGTTTTTACTGGCTTTTTTTAATTCCACATCAAAAGTGAGATTGTTTTCTCCAGTTCAGTTACCTCCCCGTCCCGCCGGTGATAGCCCATGTCATCAATCATCTCCTTAGCGTCATCCAGATTCTCCCGCGCCTTCTCTTTGTTGCCCATAGCCAAATACAGCCGGGCGTATCCCAAATGGCAGTCGGCCTCATACAGACGCATTTCACTTTGAGTAGCAATGTCCATAACCCCATCTAAGTCTTGACGTGCCTTTTCAAAGTTCTCCGTCTTTCGATGAAGCTCTGCTCGGGCAAGCAGACCGAATGTGAGATTTTCCCGCCGATGAGATTTACGACATGCTTCTACTGCTTTATTAAGAAAAACAATCGCGTTTGACGCCCCCTTCATGCAGGCCACTCTTCCCAATATAAGTGCATTCAGTGCCTTAGCCGATGTACTCGGGTACTTCTTCTCTATTTTGATCGCTTTATGTGCGCAACTTAGTGCCTCTTCATAATGTTCTTTGCTTAAAAGAAACTCACAGTAGCGAAAAACCGAGTAAGAATATTTCACATCTTGCTCCATCAAATCCGCCTTTTCCATCTCCCAGGCTTCCTTAAAGAGTTCTTCAGCTGATATCATATCTCCCATTTTAAACAGAACCCATGCAAGCTCAATTCGTTTTCTGATCTTTTCTAACTCATCTCCACCTTTATCTGCTAAATGAACACCGTGCTCAATACAGTTCTTTGCATCAATTATTTTGCCCATAAGCAGATACGAATGCATCAGTATCCCAGCATCAACAGCAGCCTCTTCCCAGTTTTGTTTTTCCTTATTTTGATCAAAAGCTCTTGTAAGAACCTTGACGGCATCCGAGAAACGCCCCAGCGCTCGTAGACAGACGCCTGTCGTCCGCATAATTTGCGGACCTGCTGACGGTCCCAGACCTTCCACAAGTTTGTCCCAACCGAGCGAAAAGAAGTTCGACAAAGCAGCTATTTCATTGCCAAAAGTACCCAGAACATATGTGCTGTAGAATTCTTTTTCATCTGGACCACCTCGCCTCTGAATCCTGAGTTCATATACTTTATTCCAGACCTCTAAATGACGGTCGGCCATACAGCCATGCGCCACTGCCGTATAGAGGAAAGCCATCTCCTCGACGGTGTCCGGGTATTCCTCTGCCTGGGATTGGTAGTATTCGTATAGCCTGCTATTAGCTTCTTTCCATGCATCCGGGTTGCTCTCCTTCAGCTTCTCGCTGAAGTGCTCACGTATGAGCGGATGGGCGTCGAGCGTATCAGGATGACGTGGCTCCTTTTCAAGCAGCAATCGGGCGTAACGCAATTTTGTGACAGCCCTGTCCCAGTCCCGATCACTCAACGGACTGTGCTGCTCTTCTCCGTGGAACAGGGCATCGGTCAACCCAGGAAGTACCGGAGCCTGGCGAAGAACAGCAAGCGCGCCGGCCTCAGCAGGACGGTCAAACAGCCCCAGCAGACGGAGTATACTCAGTTCCGGACCTTCACCAAGCCATCTTTCGTAGGACTCCATCACCCGCCGCGCGTGGCCGCCCTTCTGTATGTCTTCTTCCAGGGGGTCGATCTCTCGCCAACAGCGGACATCTCCGCCGTATTGATCTCTTAAAAGGCCGCCCAGCAGCGTCAGAGCCAGAGCATGTCCGTCAAATTCTTCAGAGGCTTCCTCCAGTTCTTTCTGTGGCCCTTTAACACCGAAGCGAGAGAGAAGCCGCGCCCCGGCTTTCGGAGAAAGATGCTCAAGCACAGGCTGCTGCGCCGTTAGATTACCCACTTCCCAGCGGGTGGTTATGATGCACAGTCCCGGATTATAGAGAGCCAATTCCCGCAGCAAACCCCCAAACGCCTGATCTTTGGGCCGTCCCTCCATCTCGGTGGGCCGATACTGCAATGGTTCCAGCCCATCCAGTATCAACAGCGTCCGCCGCTCTCTGATGTAATGCGCTAACCGGTCAATCTTATCCCACGGGCCTCCCGCGTCCGGGGTAGGATCACCGAACCATCCCAACGCCGCGGCGATGAATATGTCAGCGGATGGCTGCCTGTAGAATGACCAGCCGTAGACCATCTCCGCCCCTCGATACTTATCCCCGCCCATATGCACGAGCCATCTGTTCACCAGCGATGTCTTACCCACCCCGCCCCATGCCACCAGACTGATGACATTGGTCTCCGGATCTTGCCACGCTTCGTCCAGCATCTTCAGTTCATCATCGCGGCCGAAGAGGTCTGGGTCAGTCTGCGGCAATCTATTGAGAAATACTTTGATACCTTGATGATCTTCAGTGGGAGGAGACTCTGGCGGTAGTTCAGTAGTTGCCACACGTTCGGACTCCCGCGAATCACGTTCCCTACGAGATAAGTAGCGCATGATGGCAACCATAAGTAGTATAAGAGACATTCCAACGCCGGAAAAGATCCAATCTTTGTTATCGTTTATATAGTTCAGTATTGTCCGCAACATTGGATCAGTCCCTCCTTGCCCGGCCATCTATCCACTTCCCTGTCTGTCCGTATCCTGGTCTCTCGCCGATTGTTGTAATGGTACATCCTCTTAGGAATGGGCTATGCCTATACCATAAAATACTTATGATGAGCCGTGCTCATTACATGGTATCTAAGCTATAGAAATTCTCACGGATTGGTTTCTGGACATCCTGTAAACGTAAAGAAAAAGACCCTTTTTCATACAGTTGATTGCCGCCTGCAATATCGCTGTAAACGCTGATTATTGGTGTAAATAAACTTGGTAAAGAAATCATCGTAAAGCTGCGCTGTCATTGACATGAGTTTCTTAACCCAGAACACTGATACTTGCTGGAGAGACACAACCCAAGAATACAAGATCGTTGGAAATTGGCGCTTCGAGTTTGGGTATGATGGATGCGATCGTGTCTGCCAGGCAAAGAGTTCAGCCATCTCCGTAAGAGACCTCGCGTTTCACACGATAAAATTTGTCACGAGATAGCTTTTCCCTTGCTCGTTGTATTTTCTCTTTAATTTCCCCCGGTAGACCATTCCGCTTGGAGAGTTGATTCAGGGCATAGGCAGCAGCTCCTCTAGTACCCAATTTTCCTTCATCAGCATGAAGTATAATTTTCTCTATTACCTTTGCGATCACAGTTTTATTCCATTTTTTGTCTGATAGTTTAGCAACGCTCTGGACTGCCCGCCCGGCGACATCATCAACATCGAATAATAGGGAGAAAATCGTCAGTTGAGATTCCAATGTAAGTGTCTCTAGATATTGAAAGGAGAGTGCTGCACTTTGCCTTATCTTAGGTTCTTTGCTGCTGGCAGCCCGCAATAACACCGAATTCAGCGATGTTGCTCTCTCATTCTCATTGGATACGCTGTATATCTTTGCCAAAGCATATATTGATTCACTGATGACGTCCGCTAACCCGGCGAACCCCGATAGCAAACTACTCTCATTGCTATGATTGCCGGAATCTACCTTGTTAAGTCCTTCATCAGCTATGACAAATATTGCATCCCAGAACTTAGACTGCAATGAACTATCGAATTCGGACGATATTTCTCCGGACGTCTGTATTATTAGTTGTTTGCTAACCATAAGATTGTGTTCATTCTTCAATGACAAGATCATCTTCTCTATCAACTTACCCTTGAATTCATAAGGAATATATTTCTTCATATTCACTAGAGGCTGAAGCCCAACCCATAGGGATTTTGTCCCTTTCTCGGTGTAATTCGCTTGGGCATCCAGTTTATTCATCATGCTATCCAATGCAGAGCTAACTTCCGCTTCTGGTATATACTCGCCAAGCCATGCCAGATAGCCCAACAACTCATTTGTTGTGGCGTTCTGTTCCTCTGGCATCGCCGCCTTTAGCGTAGCCACAAGCTGTTCCTTCCACGGATTCTCGAAACTAAACGCAAGATTCGCTATGGATAGTTCCAGGGTGCGCTTCACATAATCGGCATCTTCTCTATCTGCCCATGTAGACATGTGTTTGGATACCTTCTCCTGCAAAGGATCTGGAATCATACTTGGGAAAGCATTAAAGCATTTCGCGACATTTTCTCTCACAAACGACTCTTCATGATCAGAGATGCTAATGAGCTGGTCAATGACCTTATCTATGACTTGCTCTGGCACACGTTGACCCCTTATATAGTTCTCCAACGATTCCAGTGCTGTCCTTTTTACATCTCTATTCCTTGAAAAACTGTACTCTTCATTGGTCAGATCCAACAGATTTTCCACAATATCGGTCAATAACTCATCAGGCGATATCTCAAACAAGCTTCCCAGAGCAGCGGCGATACCCGTTCTTTCCATAACTGGCGCTTTCTCCAATTCCTTCAGCAGATCATAAAAGAGCCCATGTATATTGCCAGAATCTATCCATTCCATAACTGCTGTGGAGAGTTGCTGTATCTTACCTGTATCTCCCAGCTTTATGTAACACCTCAGTGCCTTTTCATATTCTTGAGATTCAGAAAATAAAGACGCCAGATTATCTGCAAAGCCTTGGCCAAAGAGATTCCCTGCTCTTCTATATGCCCTATTCTCTCTTGAAAAGTATATATACGCTCGCTGGTAGTCCTTCTTCCGCAGACAATTAAGCGCCACAGAATGGTATCTCTCTATCCTGGTGTAATTATTGTCCTGTTTTTCTCGACTTCTTTCTCGTCTTTCCCTGTTAGGTGTAGCGAACGCGCCTAGTTCATGATCCATGAACATCAAATCTTGATAGATCAACATCTCTTCATGAGGAGAGTTTAGCTCAGACGCCAGCTTTAGAGCTTCTTTATACTCCTCCTTGGCTTCTTCAGGACTGCCATTTCTAAAGCTAGAGTATGCTTTTGCCTTCTTGATATACAGATGTAAAGGCGATTTCCTATCGACAGATTCTAGGACATGTGCAAGCAGCTTCCCTGCTCCCGTATATTGTCCCTGGTGCATCAGTACCTCGCTCTTCACAAGCGCGAGCTTACCCACTTGATCGGGATCCCACTCTAGACTCTCGATTTTGTCTAATACTTCAGAAGCATTGCCTAACTTGCTCGCCTCTCCATATTTCTCCCAATCCAGATACAAATAAGCCAATCCTGTCTTTGACTCAAAGAGGCTGTCCGCGGCCGGCTCTGCCTCAAATATCTCAATCGCTTGTCTATATCGATTTTCAGCATCACTATACTCGAGACTAGTATGATGGGCTTCCGCAAGTTTCAGGAGGGCGAGGCCTATGCAAGTACTGTCCTTTAGTGTTTGAGCTTCTTTCAGGGCACGCTCGAAGTTTATTCTCGCCGCAAAGATGCTTCCTTGCTTCAACTCAAGCAATCCGATATCCATATAGTGTTGCCATTCCGCATTTTCAGGCATTGATCTATTACCCATCTATCTAAAGCTCCTTATGGATTTGCCTATTCCTATCCCCGAAGCACCAACATTGAATCCACGTTCTTTCCCCTGAAATCTTCATAAGCGCTCTGAACCAATTTGAGCAGTTCACCATCCATTGGTTCTACAGGTATACTTGACTTCAGTAAGCTCTTTGGCTGTCTGCTAGTATCAGAACCAAGCTTTGTAACGTCCCTGTAAGTTACGTTACGACGTTCATCTATCCTTATAAGAATACCATGCTTCTCTAAGTAATCTACATGAAGGTACTCCTCAATCTTCAGTTCATCAATGACCCATTCTGGGATATTATCATACAAAGGTCTATTCTGATCATCCTCTGTGCACGGTAGATTAAAGGACAAGGATACTCTATTGTGGTCGTTTACTAGTAAACCCGTGGTATAGTGGTGCTTATACCAATGGACCTTAGAGCGGTCATCGATATATTGAAAAGCCATTTTCTGCATGTTAACTCGCTTACCAGTTACATCCAGTGAATCGCCTATCCGAAGTAGACGCGCCAAGAGTTCCATTCTAATCAGATCACTCACAGATGGGAGATCTTCCATTTTGTCGTACTCCTCCTGGCCAGACCGATGTCCGTAACATACAGTTGCGACACAGCGTTTAAGTTCCGTGTCTAATCCATCAATTGGCTCTACCAAGTCACCAGAGATGCTTCCAGCCATAATCAACTCATAGGCGATACGATGATGTTCTTCTCTAGTTACTTCTAGTATTCTTTGCTTTTGTTTGCAACACCAATCGCCTTGTTTAGAGAAATCCACATCAGAATATTTGCTCTTAAGTTCCTCAAAATATGGAGAAGGTAGATTCTCAAGATACTGGTAGTGCATACCGAGATCATGCAAATAACAGGCGGCTAGAAGGATGTATATTTCTTTGTCACATAATCTCTCTGATCCTTGCATAAACTCTTGTGTCAGATCGTTTATGTATCTCACTACCCGCCTTGAATGTTCCACGCCATGATCTGTATAGTCTTTAATCATAGGGTTCGTCAGGTACTGTTCCGCCCAACTCGAAAGGATCCCTAGTCTGTCCAGGTAATGGTGATCATCGTTCCTTATTGCTAATACGTCCTCCAAAGTCGAAGGGCTATTCTGATTTCCGTTCGCCAATTGTGCAAACTCCCTTACACTACTATAGCCGAACCATTGAGAACACAGAATGAAGTAGATCATAGCCAAGAATACGCATGGTGGTGGGTGTGAAGAACTCGCCGCCCTTCTGCCCCTCGCTCATGGCGAAGTGGCCCAGGAAATACTCGTAGATCTTGCCGAAGGTGTCACCATTTCTTCCGTCTTAATTTATGTTCCATCCCTCAATATGCTTTATACAGCCCAAGAAGTGGGTTTATGCCAAAAAAACCTTACACTGATTAGCAGACACCCTCCATCAATATTCTACCTGAATCGCGGTAGGTAATTTTATAGTTGACAAAAACAGCTTAGGAGCCACTTGATAGAAAAGCGCAGAGGTTATGTCATTTCCATACATAAGCCCTGCATGGCATCTGCTCCGCATATGCATAAGAGGATATTTTACAGCGACACTGCTCTTCATAACTCGTATTATTGGACATTCAGGAGTTCTTTGAAGCTAACTGAATAGAACTAGGATAGCGGATCCCCACTGCCACTGCAGCTACCGCGGGACACCATGATCCTCCAGCAGACGCTGGCTCCGATCTAGCTGGCGAGTGAGTTGGAGTTAGTTCCGGTTTTCCGCCATTTCTGATCTCAGGATCTCATTCTCCTTGATCGCTACCAGTATATCGCTGATGAACCCCGCCTTAACTCCCTCCATACCTTTTATCTCTTTTAGCGCTTTTTCCCTTAGCTCCGCCCGCGCTTCAGGGTCCAGAGTCTCTTTATAAGCTTCTATATCCGCTCTTTCCTGTTCCGCTCTGTTCCTCTCTTCCTGCTCCAGACGGGCGATCCGCTCCCGTTCAAGCCGTTCAGCTTCCCTTTCTTTCCCTTTTTCTGCTTCAAGATAACTCTTGGGAACCTTCCAGCTATCGTTGATCGACTCATAGAGAATCGCTGGCTCATTGATCTCTTTTCTCTGAGATTCATACTCTCTCAAGCGAAAGGGAAGATATTCGAGTTGCTCGCTAATAACCTCTGGATCTTTTTCGGCAATAAGCCTTGCCGCTTGTTTCTGCGTCAATCCTTTCTCGATCAACAGCGGAAACAATTCGGAACTGGGTTTAGCGTATTCCGATTTGGCTTCCGTACACTCTGGAACTTTTAGTTCAGTTGGCAGAACTGACTGCAACCGTGATCTATCCTCTCGTTCCTTCAATC
>SDBU01004878.1_pt1 | contig 16250 bp, 13 predicted proteins | sample 2277071 | NCBI WGS metagenome assembly SDBU01 (sample SAMN10397929, study PRJNA504765) | marine sediment metagenome | isolation source: marine sediment core GS08_GC12, 126 cmbsf | place: Arctic Ocean: Gakkel Ridge, Loki's castle | collected 2008
TTATGGTGGATTCTCCTGACCCCTTTCTTTTCACCACTGTGGCTAGGCAATAAGAAAAAGAAACTAACCCCAAATCAAAAACTAATGACGCCACTAATCCAAAAAGCAAGGACAGGCACTGGTTTCTTTGTGCAAATAATAGGCGGTATTCTTTGGCTAGGTTGCGGACTAGCTGTTTGTATTTGGTCATTCGGCATAATAGCCGATGCTTTGGGTACATGGGTCGCCATTCTCGCCTTTATCTTCTTCCCAGTTCTATTTACATTTGCTCCGCTTATAGCATGGCTTATCACAGGAATATTCCCTCTAGGTATTTTTATCTTGTGGCTAGTTTCTTTGGTTGCTATGGTGATAGTTTATCTTGGCAGTCGTATCAAGGGGGAAGAGTTATGAGTAATCAGGAGCCCCGACTACCTCCTCGCTAGAACCTGCTTACTACCTACTCTCCAGATTTTAAGGCTGAGTGGAATTTTTGTTGTATAATCCCCTTCAAAGGAGAGTCAAAGAGAGGCGAAGCCTCTCTTATATAACTAAATCCCCTTCCCCTTGTTAAGGGGAAGGGGAAAAAGGGGATAGGGTTACTAAAAATAAAGGGTGAGGGGTTGGTAAACAATCTTTATAAGGGAACTTTTTGGAGGTGGGTGTGAACAAGCCGATTGTGGCTATCATTGGTAGGCAGAATGTAGGTAAATCTACCCTGTTAAATCGTGTTGCTGGTAAGCCTATAGCCATTGTAGCGGACTTACCGGGGACAACCCGTGACCGCATATTGGCTAATGTGTCGTGGCAGGGGGTTGAATTTATTATAGTTGATACCGGCGGTCTGGAACCAAAACCCCGGACCACTGTTGCTCAGGGGGTTAAGGAGCAGGTAGAGGTGGCTATTACTGAGGCTGACGTTATTATTTTTCTAGTGGATGTCAAGGATGGGGTAATGCCCTCTGACCTGGAAATAGCTAATATGCTTCGTCAGTCAAATAAGCCCATAGTATTAGTGGCTAATAAGGCGGACAATGCCAAACTTGAGACTGAGGCGGTAGAATTCTATGAGTTAGGGCTAGGTGAGCCATTGGCAATTTCAGCCTATCATGGTCGGGGCACCGCTGAGCTCTTGGATAGAGTTATCCCTCTGTTACCGGCTCCGTTGCCTACTAAGGTTGAGCCAGAGGGTATGAAGGTAGCTATCGTCGGTAGACCTAATGTGGGTAAGTCAATGCTGTTAAATGCCCTCTTAGGTGACGAGCGAGCTATTGTTGATGATGCCCCAGGGACTACTCGCGATGCCATAGATACTCTACTTGACTTTGATGGGCAAAGTGTGCTACTTATTGATACTGCTGGTGTTAGGCGGCGGGGACGGTTAGGGGTGGGGGTGGAGCGATATAGTGTAATCCGTGCCCTGCGGGCTATTGAGCGGGCTGATGTAGTCTTGCTTGTTCTCGATGCTACTGAGTTGCTTACGGCTCAGGATATGCATATTGCCGGTTATATTCAGCAAGCGATTAAGGGAATTGTGGTGGTCGTCAATAAGTGGGACCTAGCTGCAGGTAGAAGCACAACTGAATGTAGTAGATACATCAGGAGCCAGTTCAGGTTTATGTCTTATGAAACGGTGGTGTATATTTCAGCTAAATTTGGACAGGGTGTAAATAGGATTATGCCCCAGGTATTTCAGGTGTATCAGGAGAGGCTTAAGCGGCTATCTACTGCCCAGGTTAATGATGTGATTCAGCAGGCAGTAGCCGCCCATAGTCTGCCGCGAACCGGTAGCAGGCAGCTAAAGATTCTGTATGCTACCCAGGCTGAGGTAAACCCACCTACCTTTGTCTTTTTTGTCAATGATGCCAAGCTGGTACATTTCTCCTACCAACGCTACCTGGAGAACAAGCTGCGTCGGTCATTTGGTTTCACTGGCACTCCATTTCGTTTAGTCTTCAAGAGTAGGGGCGAGTCATGATAATCGAAATCACTAAGTTTGTTGCTGTAGTGATTCTTGGTTACCTTTTGGGTTCTATTCCCTTTGGTGTATTGCTGGGCAGGCGAAGAGGTGTGGCAGATATCAGGCAGTATGGTAGCGGCAAGACAGGAGCGACTAATGTGCTACGAACGGCGGGCAAAAAGGCAGCAGCAACAGTAGTTGTTCTAGATGTATTAAAGGGAGTATTGGCGGTAGTATTTGCTGGGTTAATAGTTGGCAGTGATTATCTGGTAGTAGGTAACTTTGCTTTAGGGATGTTAATGGCCCAGGTTCTGGCGGCTCTGGCAGCCATAGCTGGGCATAACTGGCCAATATTCCTCAAATTCCGTGGGGGGAGGGGAGTTGCCACCTTCTTCGGCGGACTAATAATTTTGTGCCCAGTGGCAGCCTTATTTGGTGGTGAGATTTTAATCATTGGAGTTGGCTTAACCAGGCTTGCCTCCCTGGGCTCTATTGCTGGAGTAGTAGGTAGTTATGCCATATTAGTGCCTCTCCACATCATGAACAGGTTCCCTGTTGAGCCTTTAGCTTATGCTCTGATAGGCGCAATATTAATTATTGTTATGCACCGCGATAATATTGCCAGGTTGATATCAGGTAAGGAGCGTAAGCTGGGTGAGAAGGTTGAAAAAGGGAATTTACCTCCCTCTGCTTAACCTAACAAAGAATGTAGGGTAAAACATGCCCAAAATTGCCATCATTGGCACCACCATTTGGGGGAAGACTCTGGGGGTGGTGTTAGCTCATAAGGGATTACAGGTCAGGCTGTGGGCACGGACAGAGCAAGAAGCCACTGGACTGAGCGCTGTCGGACCTAACCCAACTCTGCTATCTGGTATTACCTTTCCCAATCAGCTATCTATTACGACTTCTTTAAGTGAAGCCTTAGCCGACGCAAAGGCGGTAATCCTGGCTGTACCATCGCAGGCTATGCGTCAAAATATAAGGTTGGTTAAAGGCTATCTTGAGAAGTCGATGCTGGTAGTGAGTGCAGCCAAGGGTCTGGAGATCGGCAGTGAAAAGCGCATGTCAGAGGTAATTGCTGAAGAGATAGACCCTCGCTTTTGGTCCAATGTTTGTGTCCTTTCTGGGCCTAATCTCTCTAAGGAGATTCTTCACGGTTTACCAGCAGCTACGGTGGTGGCTGCTGGGAGTGAGGCTGTAGCCAGAATAGCCCAGAGGCTGTTAACTACCTCCAAACTCTGTGTATATACCAATACTGATGTTATAGGGGTAGAGCTAGGGGGAGCATTAAAAAATATCATCGCTCTGGGTGCTGGTATGGCTGATGGGCTTGGCTATGGTGACAATGCCAAGGCGGCTTTCATCACTCGGGGTCTGACCGAGATGACTGCTCTTGGGGTTGCCTTGGGGGCAAGCCCGCTTACCTTTTCCGGGTTAGCTGGATTGGGTGATTTAATAGCTACCTGTGCTAGCCCGTTAAGCCGTAATCACTATGTAGGGGTAGAGCTGACCAATGGACGCTCGTTAAAGGAGATAACAGACTCAATGGCTGGTGTGGCTGAGGGGGTGAGCACTACTATTGCCGCTTGGAATCTAGCTCAGCGGCTTGAGCTGGAGATGCCTATTACCGAGAAGATTTATCAGGTACTGTATCAGGGTCTTGACCCTCGTCGTGCGGTAGCTGAACTGATGGAGGCGGAGGTTAAGCATGAATTAAGTGGCCGAAGGTGGCAGTTATTCTCCTTCTTCAAGCACCGGAGGCGTTCCTGAGCCTATCTAGCAATCCCTTCCATTTTTCTGGTGGTGGCATATTAGTTGGGCCTAAGTTTGAAGCCAATTCCCTGAATAGCTGGCGCTGCTTCTCAGTTAGTGAATCAGGGGTAACTACAAGTAACGTAACTAGCTGGTCACCACGTCCGCTTCTATGGAGATGAGGAATTCCCTTACCTTTAAGTCGAAAGACCTTACCCGTTTGACTAGCAGCCGGCACCTTGAGCTTGGTTCTACCATCCAGGGTAGGTACGTCTGCCTCATCACCAAGGGCAGCTTGAGCAAAGTTGATTGGTAACTCATACAGGATGTTGTCACCGTCTCGAGTGAAGAAGTCATGCGGTAGCACCGACAGAATGATGTAGAGGTTACCCGGGGAGCCACCTCTTGACCCGACTTCACCCTCACCGCTGAGGCGTATTTGAGAACCATCATCAACCCCGGCTGGAATTTTGACCAAGATACTACGCTGACGTTTCTCCTTGCCTGTGCCTCGACACTGGGAGCAAGGGTCAGTAATAATTCTGCCCTCGCCGTGGCACTGGCTACAGGTAGTAGTATTAATGAAGCGACCAAAGATACTCCGCTGAACTTGGCGCACTTGCCCGGTACCATTACAGCTAGGACATCGGCTGGGTTGACTGCCTGGCTTACAGCCTATACCCTGGCATAAGGAGCAGTTCTCGGTACGTGATATTTTTATCTCCTTTTCACAACCAAAAGCTGTCTCTTCAAAGGTAATAGTAAGCCGGTATTGTAGGTCGGCGCCACGCTGTGGTGCCTGACGGGTAGCAGTAGTTGCTCCACCAAAGAAGGCATCAAAAATATCGCCAAAGCCGCTAAAGTCAAACCCCCCAAAGCCCTGCCCAAAGATGCCCTGAGCACCACCATGCCCAAAACGGTCATAGGTAGCGCGTTTATCAGGGTCTGCGAGTGCTTCATAGGCTTCGTTTACTTCCTTAAACTTCTCTGTAGCCCCATCCTCACGGTTGTGGTCGGGATGATACCTAAAGGCTAGCTTGCGAAAAGCCTTCTTTATCTCCGCATCGGTAGCATTTCTACCTATACCGAGGACTTCATAGTAATCGCGTTTTGTTGGCATGTTATTTTCTACCTAACCCATTCCCCTCTCCTTCAAAGGAGAGGGGGAAGGTTATGTAAGAGGGGCTTTGCCCCTCTTAAACTCTCCTTATGCTTCAAATAAGCATACAAGCCTATCCCTGCTAGAACTTTTGCCCACCAAGGATTACCTTTCTGCGTTATGATTCGAGCTAGCTCTTCCGCAGGCGATCGAGCTGGCCTGTAAGGCTTAGGAGTAATTTGAGGCTGAGCATACACAGGTGCATCGTAATCTGCTCTTTTCCCACGATCGCTTAGGACCTGGTATGCCTCGTTTACCTCTTTAAACTTCTCCTCAGCCCCGTCCTCATGGTTGCGGTCTGGGTGATACTTGAAGGCTAGCTTTCGAAATGCCCGCTTTATTTCTTCAGCGGTAGCATTTCTAGCTATACCGAGGATTTTATAATAATCCTTTATGAACTTAATTGCCATATCTAAACCTCGTGGAACTCACCCTCCACAGTGCCTTCTCCCCCTTCTTTATCTGGGGGTGCTTCGCCTTCTGGGGGTGCTTCGCCTCCTGGAGGTGCTTCACCGCCTGGCGGTGGCGGCGGTTGTTGATAGACAGCGGCACCTATTTTTTGCATGGCTTCAGATAGCTCCTGCGTTGCCCGGCGAACAGCCTCAATATCTGTGCCCTGTAGTGCTGAGCGTACCGCAGCTATCTTATTTTCTACCTCTTGATTCAGTTCCGAGGGTATCTTATCCTTTTGCTCTCGCAAAGTTTTGTCAGCAGTATAAGCCAGTGTGTCGGCAGCGTTACGTGTCTCTATTTCCTCACGCTGCTTGGCATCCTCAGCAGCGTGTACCTCTGCTTCTCGCTGCATGCGTTCTACCTCTTCCTTACTCAGCCCGCTGGAGGCAGTAATAGTAATCTTCTGCTCCCGACCGGTGCCCTTATCGTGAGCCTTAACGCTGAGGATGCCATTGGCATCAATATCAAAGCTGACCTCAATCTGGGGCACACCCCGTGGTGCTGGTAGGATGCCATCAAGCATAAACCGTCCCAGCGTTCTGTTATCAGCCGCCATGGGTCTTTCCCCTTGGAGGACATGAATCTCGACGCTGGGCTGGTTACTAGCCGCAGTGCTGAAAATCTGGCTCTTAGCAGTGGGGATGGTGGTATTTCGAGAGATGAGGGGGGTAGCCATTCCGCCCAGGGTCTCGATACCCAGGGTGAGTGGTATAACATCAAGCAGCAGAACATCCTTGACATCTCCCTTGAGTACCCCTGCCTGAATAGCAGCACCTATAGCTACTACCTCATCAGGATTGACTCCTTTGTGAGGTTCTTTACCGAAGAATTGTTTTACCTTCTCGTAGACCAGTGGTGTTCTTGTCTGTCCCCCAACTAGAACCACCTCGTCAATCTGGGCAGAGGTCTTTTCAGCATCGGTCAGTGCTTGGCGACAAGGACCGAGACTCTTTTCCACCAGGTCCATTATCAGTTGCTCCAGCTTAGCCCGGGTAAGGGTGATGTTAAGGTGCTTGGGACCACTGGCATCGGCGGTAATAAAGGGAAGGTTTACCTCAGTCTGCTGGACAGTGGACAGCTCACACTTAGCCTTTTCGGCGGCTTCCTTCAGTCGCTGTAGCGCCATCCTGTCCTGCCGCAGGTCTATTCCTTGGTCTCGTTTAAACTCATCGCATAGCCAATCCATAATTCTCTGGTCAAAATCATCGCCACCGAGGTGGGTGTCACCATTGGTTGACTTGACCTGAAAGGTGCCTTCACCTAGCTCAAGAATAGATATGTCAAAGGTACCACCACCAAGGTCATAGACGGCAATAGTCTCGTCCTTCTTCTTATCTAAGCCATAGGCTAGAGAGGCGGCGGTTGGCTCATTAATTATTCGCAGTACCTCCAAACCAGCTATCTTACCAGCATCCTTGGTTGCTTGACGCTGGCTGTCATTAAAGTAGGCAGGCACGGTGATTACGGCTTCGGTAACCTTCTCGCCGAGGTAGGCCTCAGCATCCGTTTTAAGTTTTTGAAGAAGCATGGCTGAGATTTCTGGTGGGCTATACTCCTTATTACCCATCACTACATTGGCGTCGCCATTGGCTGCCCTGGTTATCTTGAAGGACAGCAGCTTCCTGTCGTATTCTACCGTGGGCTCATCATACTTTCGCCCCATCAGGCGTTTGATACTGAAGATGGTATTCTCAGAATTAGTTATAGCCTGGCGCTTGGCTATCTGCCCGGTTAAGCGCTCACCACTCTTACTTACAGCTACTACCGAGGGAGTAGTGCGACCACCCTCGGCATTGGGGATGATTACCGGCTCCCCTGCTTCCATCACCGCTACTGCAGAAAAAGTTGTGCCTAAATCAATTCCTATAACCTTTGCCATTATTTATTCCTCCTCTTCTCCATTGCCCACTACTACCATAGCCGGGCGAATAACCCTATCATGCAATTTGTAACCCTTTTGTAGCTCCTCGATAACTATTCCTTCCTTACCTTTACCATGCATTGCCGCTTCGTGGAGTTTGGGGTCAAATGGTTCACCCAATGCCTTGATTTGGGACAGTCCTTGTGCTTCTAGGCTTGCCTGAAGCTTGCGCTCAGTAAGCTTGATACCGTCTACCCAGCTAAGTTTAGCCAGGTGAGGTGGGATAGAGATGAAGGCTCGTTCCAAATCATCCAGGAAGGACAGAAGGTTAAGCATAAGCATAGTGTTGGCAAATTTACTAATTTCTTCCTTTTCCTGTTCAACGCGTCGCTTGTAGTTAATGAAATCTGCCTGGGTTCTCTGCCAGTTAGCCAGATTGGTTTCTGCCCTTGCCTTCTCCTCAACCAAGGATTGCTTTAATGCTTGTATATCCTCTACCTCAGCCACCTCTGGTTCTACTTTATTGGTTTGATCTTCTTCTGATTCTTGTTGTGTCATTATTATCTACCTCACCCCCTTGTTTCCCCCTCTCCTTTGAAGGAGAGGGGGAATAACGTTACACAAGAGAGGCTTAGCCTCTCTTAAACTTTCCTTTGATTTACTCCTTATGAATTGACCTCAGTCTGGTTCTCCCCTTCCATATAATTCAGCCACTAGTTCACTCATCACCGAGGCTAGATAGCCAACTGTAGAGATAACACGAGCATAGGGCATTCGGGTGGGACCAACTACACTTATGGTGCCAATAGCTTCTTTAGAAAGACCGTATCGGCTGATGACCACACTGTAGTCATGAATAACCTCTGCCTTATTCTCTTTACCTATAATTACTTGTACCCCATGGCTGGGCAGCTCATCAGGGACGATGGTCTTCAGCAGGTTTCTGTGCTCAACCAGTTTCATTAAGGCTAGTATTCGGTTGGCATGGGCAAATTCTGGTTGGTCAAGTATAAAGTGCCAGCCGCTGAGGTAAGTTTCCTCATAACCCTGCGCATCTTCAGCCTGCATTATTTTTAGCAGACAATCAGTTACCGCCTGTTCAATAGGAGAGAGCCCTATGTTCTTAGCTAGGACCTGTGAGCTGGTCAAACCGGAATAAGCGTCATTTAGTTTGTTGGCAATAGCCACTAGTTGCGGTTGAGATATAACCTGGTCAAAGGTTATTAGCTGTTGCTTTACCTTGGCTCCACGAAGGACAAGAACAACCAGTGCCAGCAAGTCTTGCAGGGCAACCAACTCCAGATGCTTGAATTGGCAGCCTACTGGTTTTGGCATAGTAACTACAGCCACATTTTGAGCCCACCGAGCTATGAGTGTTGCCGCCAGGATTAGCCATTCCTCCATCTCCTTCTCCACCTGGTGGAAGAGGTGACTTATCATACGCTGCTCGGTTAAAGGGAGCTCAACCTCATTTAGGGACTCCACATAGTAACGGTAGCCTTTATCTGAGGGTATACTTCCGGCTGAAGGATGAGGACGGGTAATATAGCCCTCCTGTTCCAGGTGTGCCATCTCATTACGGATAGTAGCCGCACTTATCCCCAGTGCCTGGTCATTAATGATTCTCTGTGATGGCACTGGTATTGCCCGGGCAATATACTGATCCACTATAGACTTGAGTATTGTCTCTGTTCTACAAGATAACATCCCTATCCTCCATTAGCAGTCTAAGCCTGAGACTGCTAATCACTATTCTAACTTACCACCTCTAGGCATCACTTGTCAAGAGGTTATCAAGAATTGTATAGTTAAAAATAATAAAAACAAAAGAAATGAAAGACATAACCACACATAAAATTTTCCTTGGTGATGCTAGAAGCGTGCTGCAGGAGCATGTTGCTAGTGAGTCTGTTCAGCTAATGGTAACATCACCTCCCTATTGGAACGTGAGGGATTATGGCCACCCGCTCCAAATAGGTTATGACGATAGTTTAGAGGAATATTTAGCCAAATTAGGTGAAGTGTGGAGGGAAGTCATCAGGGTTCTCCTGCCAGACGGTAAGCTAGCCCTGAATATCGGCAATATATACTATTCCGAGCCTGACGAGAAGCGAAGAACGACAGCCAACTTGACCTTGCTTTTATGGGAGCAACTAAACAAATTTAACGAACTTAGGTTTATGGGTACTATTTACTGGCAGAAAACCACTTCCAGAGAGGGTGCAGTATTATTTGGAAGCTACCCATACCCTTCTAACTTTATGATATCCAATGCGGTAGAACCAATCTTCGTCTTTAGGAAGCATGGGAAGAGGGTAGTCCCTCAGGAAGTCAAGGAGAGGTCAAAGATTACTTTAGAGGAATTTAGGAGCTTTAGGGACGCACTTTGGCAGATTAATGGAGCTGCGTCTGATAAGCATACTGCTGCCTTTCCCGTAGAAATTCCTCGCCGGTTAACGATGATGTATTCCTTTGTCGGAGATACTGTTTTAGACCCGTTTCTTGGGAGTGGTACTACAACTAAAGCAGCCCTGGAGCTAGGGCGCCACTCTATTGGAATTGAGATTAACCCTACCTTCTTTGGATATATAGAGCAAAAACTCGGTATAAATGGAACTCAACCTCTTGAAGGCTTGGCCCAATCCCAGCTTGAAGTTTTCTATACTGAGACGGGGGAGAAGAGGACTTACTACAAGTAGCTAAGAAATCCCATCCCATTTGAACTGCAATTTTGTTGCTACTGGTTAAACTCCTTTAGCATTTTCTTTTCGTGAGCAAAACCACCTCTGGCACCACGGCGACCAACCTCTTCAGGAATTTCCCGTCTCATGTTAAGGCTAGTGTGGACAATTTCCTTTGCAGCGTCAACCGGGGCTTGAAATTTAGTGCCAGGACTTGAGAATAAATAGCTTCAATTGACCGGCAAGTTCACCTATGCTATATTTTAGGGAAATATGGATATTACTTGGTTGGGTCATTCGTGCTTCAGGATTAGGGGTAGCCATGCCGTAGTTATTACTGACCCCTATTCACCGAACTTAGGCTATTCGCTGGGTAAGCCCACTGCCCGCATTGTAACGGTAAGTCATCAGCACTCTGGTCATTCCTATGTTCAGGGTATTGATGGTGAACCGAGGCTGGTAACCGGACCTGGTGAGTATGAAATCAGCGATGTCCTGATTATAGGCATAGCTACCTTCCATGATGGAGAGGGAGGGAATAGGAGGGGCAGAAATACTGTCTATCTCATTGAGATAGATGAGGTATCGGTATGTCACCTGGGTGACCTGGGGCATGTGCTTACTGGTGAGCAGGTAGAGGAGATAGATAATGTGGATGTGCTGTTACTTCCAGTGGGGGGAGTATCTACTATTAATGCCTCTATGGCTGCCGAGGTAGTTCGGCAGCTTGAGCCAAAGGTAGTAGTGCCTATGCATTATAAAACCTCTCACCTTGGCCGGGAGTTAGAGCCAGTAGATAGGTTTCTCAAGGAGATAGGCGTAAAGGAGGTCACCTCCCAACCCAAGCTGTCCCTCACTAGGTCAAGCCTGCCTACCAGCACACAGGTCTTTTTGCTTGACTACCCTCACTAATTTACCAACCATTACACCCGATATGTTTCACTTATGGGCAGGCGGGAGGAACTGGATGATAAGGGACCGGGTGGCTTTAGTATCAACAATACTTTTGGGAATAACTTTATTAGTAGCCGGTTCTGGTAAGGTGCCAGGGCAGACTGAATTTATTGATATTCTCCTTGGGTCTTTCTGGACACCTACCTTAGCCTATTTTATTGGCTATTTCCTCCCTTGGATAGAGATAATCTTAGGAGTGCTTTTGCTTCTGGGAGTATATTCTAGAATTGCAGCTGCTTTGTGCCTTCCGCTTATTGCTGGATTTATAGTTAATAATTCCTGGGCATTAAGCCAGGGCATGGAGCAGTTTCCTCAATGTGGCTACTGCTTTGGGATATGGGAGGAATTGCTAGGGACTATCTCCCCATTACAGTCCCTGTACATTGATATTGTGCTTCTTTGCTTAGCCCTAATCATACTATTGTTTTACCCACGAAACTTTTTAAGTTTCCGACCGTGGTTTATTAAACCGAAGAGAGAGAACGCATGATGAAACTAATGTCTAGTCAGCAAAGTGGTTAGTTTAAGTGTCGGTAATCTAGCTGGGCTCACAACTTGAAGTTTTGGCTTTTTTGTGATAAAAGAGTAACTGGAGAACTGGGCGATGCAACTTACAATTATGTTCCGCAGATTTGCTCTAGCTATTGCTCTATGCCTCCTTTTGACGTTTATGACAGCCTCACCAGTGCTGGCGGCACCACAACTGAATCTAAGTCCCACTTCTGGTGCGAGAGGCACGGACGTTACGGTAACAGGAACAAACTTCGCATCCTATGCCGGCGACATTGTGCATATCCTCTTTGGCGGTGTAGAAATCGCTGATAGTCCCCTAACTGTTCCGCAAAACGGGACTTTTACGGTAACTTTTGATGTTCCTCGCCAGGCGGCGCCGGGTATAGTCTACGTCACTGTCATTACCATTGGTGGTGTTGAATTAGCGAGTAGTAATCCATTTACTATTATAGGCACTGATATCAGCATAAGCCCTGAGGTCGGCACTGTCGGTACCAATGTAACCGTCCACGGTAAGGGTCTCTATGCCAAGGGTAAAGTGACCTTTTACTACTATAGTAACGGTGCCAGAGTAAATATGGGCACCGACGTTACCTCGTCTATAGGTGAGTGCACTTACAGCTTCACTGTCCCAGATAGCAGCAGCGGAAGTCATAGAGTTGTCGTTCGAGATGCGAATGGCGATGAGGCTGAAGCCCGTTTTGATGTCATCTCCTCTATTGTCTTGAAGCCAGCTTCGGCACCCATAGGTGCTAAGTTAGCCGTGAGTGGTACCGGTTTTGGCTCCGAGAGTGATGTCACTATCTACCTCGGTGATGCTGAAGTGATAGCCCAAAGAACAGACGAATTCGGTAGTTTTGAGGTTTCCTTTGCCGTGCCAGAATTGAGACCAGGCATTTACAATTTAGAAGTGAGGGATAAGAGCGGTAACATGGCACAGACGCAGTTTACCGTGGTTGCAAGCATTAGCCTTAGCAAAGTTACCGGTCACATTGATGAGGAGCTCACTGTTAGCGGCACAGGTTTTATGGGTGGCCCGCTGGTTTTTATCAGCTACGATTCTATCCCGGTAGCAGACTGTGTTGCTGATGAGAGCGGTGCTTTCTCGGTTAGTTTCAATATTCCGGTTAGCATACATGGAAACCATCAAGTAGCTGCCAGTGACGGTATTAACCTGGCAACCTCGCTTTTTAGTGTTGAGTCGCAAGCACCACCAGTACCGGAGCCAGTTTTACCCGAAAATGGAAGCGAGGTAGAGCCAGAGACGTATTTCTACTGGGAGGATGTTAGTGACCCCAGCGGCGTAACCTACACCCTTCAGGTGGCAACCGATGCCGATTTTTCTTCCGTGGTATTCGAGGAAACCGAGCTTCGCCTCTCAGACTATATAATTCTCGAACAGGATAAGCTTCAGCCAACCAAAAAGGAGACTCCGTACTACTGGCGGGTGAAAGCAGTAGATGGTGCCTCTAACGAGAGCGAGTGGTCAATCGCACCGTCATTTTATGTCAGTTCTTCCTCGGGTATCCCTAATTGGGCGATATATATACTAATAGCGTTTGGGGCACTACTATTCGCCTATATCTCTTACAGATTGGGCAGGAGAAGTGCCTACCGTTGGGATACTTCTTAACCCCTACCTTGTGAAGCTTGGGGTCAATTAGCTTTGCTCTATATCTGGCCAATGGACAGGGGGGCTAAAATACAGCTATAGTAGTTAGCATGGGAAATCTTTGCTGAAAGGAGTGATATGATTTGTCCCAAGTGTAGAACGGAAAACGTGGAAGGAGCAAAATTCTGTGCTGGCTGCGGCACGTCTTTGGAGCAGGGTAAAGCCTGCCCCAAATGCGGAGCTATCAATCCGCCCGGGGCCGCTTTCTGTGCCGTCTGTGGGGCGTCTTTGGAGCAGGGCAGTACCTGCCCTAAGTGCAGCGCTATCAATCCACCCGAGGCTGTTTTCTGCACTGGCTGTGGCGCCCGCTTGGCGGTTGAAGCTCCAGCTCCACCACCCGCGGCTCCAGTTCGGCCTGCTGTGGCTCCAGCTCCACCACCCACAACAGCAAAACCAGCCTTAAGTGTATCTCAGGAAAAGTCACCATGGGAATGGCACACGTTATTCGCCGTATCTATATTAGGCAGCTGCGCTGCGGTTGGCATTCTTGCCGGCATAAACTGGCGCCGGATGGGAATACAGGAGCGTATGTGGCCAACAATAATTGCGGCCGTTATTTTGTACATTGGTTCGTGGATTGGTTTGTGGTTTGTACCATGGCCTGGGGGATTTTTCTCCACTATTTTTGGTGCTCTGCTTTTTTTGTTTGGTGTTTTCTTTGCCGTCGGTTTGGCCGTCGCTACGGCGCTCTGGTTATGGCAGAGAGGTACGTACCAAGCCTGGAAACAGCAACACCCACAAGCACAACGAGCTGGATGGCAAATACCTGTGATTGTTATTGTAGCGCTCATCATAGTCTTTGTGGTGGTCATCATGATCCTTGGCTTGGCTGGTAGCTGATTCTCAACTGTCCCGGTGCTGGTGGCTCATAGATTAGAGCCTCCATACCCTGACAGTTAGTATAATCATTGTGATTAGTACTGCTAGCATGGTCAGGAGGAGGGCACCACCGAGATACATTAGCCACATTACCCGGTCAGGGGTGGCTGGTGGTGATGATGGGGTTGGGGGTGGGGATTCTGCTAGTGGTGGTGATGACTCTGGTGGTGATGACTGTGACGATGGTGATTCAGTGGTGAAGGCACCAACAGCACTCCAGGCACTGTAGCTATTAGAGCCAGTAGCTCTGACCTTCCAGTAGTAGGTGATGTCGTAGTCCAGTCCTATGTCACTCTGCCAGGCTGTGGCGGGTAGGGTGTAGTCACCAATCTTTATGATTATAGGATTAGCAAAAGAAATATCGTTAGATACCAGTAGCTCGTAGCTATCGGCACCAGCTATGGCGCTCCACTGAAATACTGGTTTTAATGGCACTCCACTAGTGCCAGCTTCAGGGCTGATGAGGATAGGAGCAATAATCCCAGCACCAAGGCTAGTGATAAACGACCACTTAGCTGACCACGGGCTTAATACTGGCCCAGTGGCTCTTACCCGCCAATAATAGGTAGTAGATAGTTCAAGTGCTGGTAAGCTAAGTGGGTTAACTCTGGTATCACCCTCAAATCCCTCATATGCGTTAGAGAAGTCTGTGTCAAAGTCAAGCTGCCATTTGTAGCTGGTAGCACCCTTTAATGATTCCCACTCAAGGGCGATATTTCCAGTATCAAGGCCTATAGCTTTATTAGGCGGTGAGGTGAGGGTAACTGGCACTGCCAGGGTATCAATATAGGTCATCAGCCTGGTGTTAGAGGTGTCAATTGACCACAGTCGGTTACCGTATAGCCATAATCCAGCTAGCCGGGCACCATCATCAAGCCCACGAGTGACAGTCTCAAAAGCTGGACCCAGTGAATATGTTGGGTTAAGGCAGCGCTCCATACCACTATCAGTCTTGGAATTGATAGCATATAGTCTGCCCTCAGTCGATACCAAGAGTTGATTAATTTTACCGTCCTCAGGTAAAGTGCTATCTATGCTTTCCCACTTGGTGCTGGTGCCAATACTGAAGCGGTAGATACTCTTGTTTTTTGTCTCGCTGGCAGCATAGATGGTGTTATTGTGGTCATAATCTGGGTCAAAGGCAACGGTTATTTTGCCAGTAAGGGGTGGTGAAGTAGCATCGGGCGGTAGCAGCTCAAATGAGGTGCCATTATCATTAGACCAGTAGACCTCGCCGCTGGTGTTACCCACCAAGATAGTTTCATCCTCCTCATAGTTAGGTGACAGGGCTATAGAGTTAAGTGGCTGAGTGCCAACTATTGCCTTAGCCGGGTAAAATAAACCGCTGTTGGTTGTGTAGTAGACCATTCCATTACTACCGTCATAGCCAGCAATAAACAGGGTATTGTCATTGACTACAGCCCATCTGTTAATGGGAAGTGGGGCGGCTCGCTGTATAAAGCTTTGCCCATTATCGGTTGATTTCCATACTACCGGGTTGCCGTTACTACTCCCGGCGACGAATATTACTTGGCTGCCATTACCGTATTGGGGAGGAAGCATTACCCGGTCAATACTATCTACATTAGCCAGAGCACCGCAAAACACCCTTTCCCATCTGGCTCCGCCGTTCAGGCTGCGCCACAGGCTATGCTCTATATGCTCTCCGTCAAAGGTGAGCATAAACAGGGTATTATCTTGGCTATAATTGGGGGATGGTGCCAGGTCACGAATGTCATTGATAGTAGTATCAATTAGACTGAGCTGGTTCCAGGCCACGCCGCCATCTGCAGTATAGGAGAAGGCACTCCCGGTGCCACTGGCAGCAGCATATGCCCTACCACTGCGGCTAAAGTCAGGAGCCATCACTACATAGGTCAAACTGTCACCAGATGGAGCCTTGTCAGTTGAATCCCAATTCTTGCCATCATCAGTGCTATACCACACCTCAGCCTCATCGTTTTGCCCAGCCAGCAGTTGAGTGGCACCAGTCTCACCAACCAGGTCCAGGCTGATGATATCCTCATCAATATCAAGGTCACGAGCATAACCGTTGCCCACTCGGTAGACATCGCCACCAGCACCAACGACACCAATAAACATCTCGTGCTCTTGGTCAAAATTGGATGGGAAACGAATATCAGAGGCAGCAGTAATAGTAAAAGGAGTTATACCATCCTCAAGTAGCTCAACATCGTTAGACCAGTCACCGACAACACCGTAGTTGTTGGTGACATAGGTGTGAGTTTTGTCAGTGACTACAGCTATTATCTGATAATTATCTTTGAATTCAGGTGAGCTGGCTATTGAGTAGACATCATAGTCGCCTACCATTAAGTCGGTCCAATCAGCCCCAAAATCTGCCTCAGGTATGCAATATACGC
>SDBU01004879.1_pt1 | contig 16248 bp, 10 predicted proteins | sample 2277071 | NCBI WGS metagenome assembly SDBU01 (sample SAMN10397929, study PRJNA504765) | marine sediment metagenome | isolation source: marine sediment core GS08_GC12, 126 cmbsf | place: Arctic Ocean: Gakkel Ridge, Loki's castle | collected 2008
GACTACCATAGATGCCTCGATGGCAATCGAGGAAATGGGATTCAAGGTTAGCTACACCAGGGTGGGTGATACCTGCGTCTCCGAGGAACTAAGAAAGGGTGGGGATTTTGGCGGTGAGCCATCCGGAAGCTGGGTCTTCCCCAAGCTCTCGCTGTGTCCTGACGGCGTATATGCCGCCGCCCGGATTACCGCTATCACCAGCCAGCAAAAACTATCGGCGCTGGTTGATAGCGTACCCGGCTACCCGGTGCTGCGGGGTAGTATCGGCAGCAATGGGGTGGTATTATCTAATCTGGAGCAACAACTAATGACGATGAACCCACTCTCGGTGAGTAAAGTTGATGGCATCAAGCTTAACTTTGAGGATAGCTGGCTGCTGGTCAGGCCCTCCGGTACCGAGCCCAAAATCAGGCTGACCGTTGAGGCCAAAAGTGAGACAGTGGCACGCCAATTGTTTGATAGTGCCGCCAGGCTAGTTAAGGCAAACGCGGAGGGGAAATAGGTTGAAGGCAGTTATTTTGGCGGCGGGCGAAGGCAGCCGCATGCGTCCCCTGACCTACACCAGGCCCAAGGTAATGCTGCCCATAGCCAACAAGCCCATCCTGGAGCATCTGCTCATCCAGGCCAGGGAAGCTGGTATTACGGAATTTATCTTTATTGTTGGCTACTGTGACGAGCAGGTACGGGGCTACTTTGGTGATGGTAAGAAATGGGGAGTACACATAGACTACTGCACCCAGCGCAAGCAGCGGGGCACTGCCGATGCGCTGGGGAGAGCTAAAGATTTAGTTGACGGACCTTGCCTGATGATAAATGGGGATATTATTGTTAGCCAGGAGGATATCCGTAGTTTGACCAAGATGACAGGCAACACCCTGAGTGTGGTTGAGACTCACGATACCAAAGAACTGGGCGTGGTTGAACTGGAGGCCGACAGAGTAGTCCGAATCTACGAAAAGATAGGGGGTCTTCCTTTTACTTCCGCCAATGCCGGGATATATCTCTTTACCCCCGATATATTCGATGCCATATCCCAGACACTAAAATCGCCACGAGGGGAGTATGAAATAACCAGTTCCCTGCAGTCAATGATAGATAAGGGGGAACATGTCTCCTATCACCGGATTAACTACTGGCTTGACGTCAGCTATCCCTGGGACCTGCTGGAAGCCAATGAATCTCTACTGGCACAGACCGAGGCGCAGAACCGGGGTAAAATGGAAGACAATGTTGTGGTGAAGGGTAAGGTTTCCATCGGCAAGGATACCATAATAAGGTCAGGCTCCTATATTATTGGTCCCGTGGTTATTGGGCAGGATTGTGACATCGGACCCAATTGCTATATTCGTCCCTGCACCTCAATTGGTGATAACTGCCATATCGGCAACGCCGTAGAGGTGAAGAATTCCATTATCATGAAAGGTAGTAAACTTCCTCACCACAACTATGTCGGCGATAGTATCATCGGTGAAGGGTGCAACTTTGGCGCCGGGGCCAAAATCGCCAACCTGAGACTGGACAGGAAGAATATAAAGATGGCCAGCATAGATACCAAAAGACACAAGCTTGGTGCGATAATCAGCGATGGGGTGCAGATAGGTATCAACGCCTGTATTAATGTCGGCAGTATGATTGGCAATAACGCTCGTATCGGGCCGGGGGCGATAGCCAGCGGAGTAATCCGGCCCGATTCAAATATATTCTAGGGAGAGAAGAATGAAGCAGGCAGTGATTCTAGCCGCAGGCGAGGGGCAAAGACTCAGACCCTTTACCGCTACCAAGCCCAAGGTAATGCTTTCCATAGCCGATAAGCCCATATTGCAGTATGTTATTGAAGCGCTAGCCCAAACCGGCATTCGTAACATTGTACTGGTAGATGGCTACCACAGGGAACAGATACTTGACTACCTGGGCTCGGGGGAGCAACTTGGCGTTGAGATAACCTATGTAACGCAGGAGAAACAACTGGGTACAGCCCATGCCCTGGCCCAGGCTAAGGGGGTAACTGAGAGCGAATTCCTAGTTCTGGCCGGAGACAAGCTGATTGAAGTTGATACTATTGCCCAGTTCGCGGCGACCAAGCCGGAAGCGGTGCTGGTAAAGAGGGTGGATAATCCGTCGAGATACGGTGTGGTGACCCTCGACAACGGTCTGGTGAAAAATATCACCGAGAAACCCGAAAAGGCTAAGACCAATATTGTTAACACCAGTATTTATGCCTTCAGCACCGAGGTTTTTGACTTTATTGAACCGGAACTGGATATTCCCGATGTGTTAAACAAGATGATTGCTCAGGGTAGGCCGATTGCCGCCCAGGAGACCGACAGCACCTGGCTTGACGTAGCCTATCCCTGGGATATATTGAGCCTCAACGACATTCTTCTCCGCCAGATTCAGGCTGACGTGGCCGGCACTATCGAGAAGGGTGTATCACTAGCCGGCCCGGTTTCGGTGGGGAAAGCCACCGTGATACGTTCAAACTCCTATTTAGCCGGCCCGGTGGTTATAGGAAAAAACTGTGCCATCGGTCCTCACGTATGCCTCATGCCGGCTACCAGTATCGGTGACAACGTCGTTATTTCACCATTTACGGTGATTAAGAACAGTGTTATCGGCGACGATGTTAGTATCGGACCGGGGTGTATCATTGAGGACTCGGTTATCGATAAAGGCTGTATCATCAAGGGACGCTTTACCGCCCTCAGTGGCCAAGCCGAGTTAACGGTTGACCATGAACACCATACAGTGACTATCGGTGCCATGCTGGGCGAGGCCTGCCGTTTCGGCGGGGGTGTCACCGCCCAGCCCGGCGTTATCGTGGGTAATTTCAGCCAGGTGGAGGCATTGAAGCTGTTCCGGGGCCGTCTGCCTGACCGGAGTCTGGTTTTTTAATTATGTGCGGCATTGTCGGTTATATTGGAGAAAGACAGTCCCAGTCCATTCTGCTCAACTGCATGGCGAGGCTGGAGTATCGGGGCTATGATTCCAGCGGTATCGCCGTGGCAAGCCGCGGCATCGAGGTGTATAAAGATACCGTCAGAGTGAACGAACTGGCCAGGGCATCGCCACAGCTTGATGGGACAGCCGGCATTGGTCACACCCGGTGGGCAACTCACGGCGAGCCCTCACAGGCAAATGCTCACCCCCATTGTGACTGTAATGGCAACATTGCCGTGGTACACAACGGAATTATACATAATTCCCGGAAATTAAGGGAGCAACTGACCGCCGAAGGCCACCACTTTGTCTCGGAAACAGACACAGAAGTAATACCACACCTGATTGAGAAGTACTATCAGGGCAATCTGGAAAAGGCGGTAGAAGCGGCTCTACTTAATATAGAAGGTTCGTATGCCATTGTAGTCCTCAGAGCCGATGAACCCAGATTGATAGTGGCCAGAAAAGACAGCCCGTTAGTTATCGGCCTGGGTGACCGGGAGAACTTTGTGGCTTCGGACGTGCCGGCGATACTCGACTATACCAATAGAATCATCTATCTGGAAGACGGTGATATCGCCGCGGTTAGTAAAGATGATGTCAGGATTAAGAATGATGGCACCGAGGTAACCAAGAAAGAGCAACAGGTTTCCTGGAGTATAGAAGATGCCCAAAAGGGTGGTTATGAACACTTTATGCTGAAAGAGATCCATGAGCAGCCTAAGGTTATACGGGATACCCTCGGCGAGTATATTTCAATGGCGCAGCCGATAGCCAACTTCAGCGCCCTATCCGGTGAACCCCTGGAAGACATGCTGCTAACAGCCTGCGGCACATCGTACCATGCCGCCCTGGTGGGGAAATATATCATTGAGGAGCTGGCCGGGATTCCGGTAAGAGTTGAGCTAGCCTCTGAACTCAATTACCTTCAGCAACCACTGGCCAGAACCGGGATAGTCGCCATCACTCAGTCCGGTGAAACCGCCGATACTCTTAGTGCCATGAAGCGGCTAAAGGGGGCGGGGAGGAAAGTGACAGTCATCAGCAATGTTGTCAGCAGCAGTGCCAGCCGAATTGCTGACCAGACGGTCTATCTTAGAGCCGGACCCGAGATAAGTGTAGCGGCGACCAAGAGCTTTACCGCTCAGCTTATGGCGCTATACTGGATGGCGTTGTCATACTCCAAGGTTGATACCAGTAGACTGGACAGCCTGGTTATGGGGCTGAGACAGCTACCCCGGAAGGTACAACAGATACTGGACAACGAAGAGGCAATCGCTGAGTGTGCCAAATACCTCTCAAAATATGACAACGTATTCTTTATTGGCCGGGGGATAAACTATCCGATAGCCCTGGAAGGAGCCCTTAAACTGAAGGAAGTCTCCTATATCCATGCTGAAGGTTATTCCGCAGGGGAGCTAAAGCACGGCCCCTTTGCCTTACTGGGCGCTAATACACCGGTCATTGCCGTATTGACTCAGGATAACACCTATAATGCGATGCTGACCAACATCAAGGAGGTTAAAGCGAGGAAGTCCCCCTTAATTGCCCTGGCCGAGGAGGAGAATGAGGCAATCGGGGAATTAGCTGATGTGGTCATCACCGTTCCCAGGATTGACGCCATTTTCTCACCCGTGGTTAATGCGGTTGCCCTGCAACTGCTTGCCTACTATACCGCCAAACAGAGAGGATGCCCGATAGATACTCCAAGGAATCTAGCCAAAAGCGTGACGGTGGAGTAGAAGGAGGGGAGCGTGACATATCAGCAAGAAGGACAGGCAAAACTAAAGCAACAGCGCAGCAAACAGGCAGTTGCTTTAGCGATGCAAGGGCGATGGCGGGAAGCGATTGCCGTTAATAAGGCAATAATAGATAGCTACCCAAACGATGTTGAAGCCTATAATCGTCTGGGTAGAGCCTTTATAGAACTGGGAGAGTATCCCCAGGCAAGAGAAGCCTATCAACGTGCTATGGAACTGGGTCCTTACAATACTATTGCCGAAAAGAATCTGCGCCGGCTGGAACACCTGGGAGAAACTCCAGCCGGTACCGAAGGTGAGTCACCCAAGGTAGAACCACAACACTTCATTGAAGAAATAGGTAAAGCGGGGATAGTTAATCTTCTTAATCTTGCACCCAAGGAAATACTAGCCACCGTGATTAGCGGTGACAGGGTAGAATTGAAGATAGAGGGAAATAACCTAAATGTGGAAAGTCATCCTGGTGAGTATCTCGGGCAGGTGGAAGCCAGGCACGCGCAACGGCTGGTTAAACTAATGATTGGTGGTAATAAATACAGCGCCGCTATTGTCAGCGCCAGCGAAGAGAAGACAACGGTTATTATAAGGGAGGAGTATCAAGACCCGAGTCAGGTGGGACAGCTCTCTTTCCCACCTAAAGGGTTGAAGAGCCTCCGACCCTCCACCACGGAAAAAAAATCCCGGCCCGAACTGGAGTACGAAGAGGAATTACCTGAGGAGAGTCACGACACTGACGCTGAGCCAGCCAGTAGTGAAGATTAGGAGGTCCAGGCAGATATGGTCTTAGGTAAAGTAAAACCGGTAAATATTGAAGATGAGATGAGAAGCTCATACCTTGACTACGCGATGAGTGTCATCGTCTCCCGGGCCCTGCCCGACGTGCGGGACGGGTTAAAGCCGGTACACCGGCGTATTCTTTATGCCATGAATGATATGGGGATAACTCCCGCCAGTTCCCATAAGAAGAGTGCCCGTATCGTTGGTGAGGTGCTGGGTAAATACCATCCTCACGGTGACACCTCAGTCTATGACGCCATGGTACGCATGGCTCAGGACTTCTCGATGCGATATATGCTGGTTGACGGACAGGGTAATTTCGGCAGCATGGATAATGACCCGGCAGCGGCGATGCGTTATACCGAGGCCCGCCTCTCGCGTATTGCCGCGGAGATGCTGGTTGACATTGATAAAGATACCGTTGATTTTACCCCAAATTTTGATGATAGTCTTAAAGAGCCTTCCGTCCTGCCCACACGACTGCCCAACTTACTGATTAATGGCAGCTCAGGAATCGCCGTCGGTATGGCGACTAACATCCCACCCCATAACCTGAGTGAGGTATGCGATGCCATTTCCTATCTTATTGACAGCCCGGAATCAACGGTGGAGGAGCTTACCCAGTTCATCAAGGGACCTGATTTTCCCACCGGCGGTATTATCCTGGGGCAGGAGGGAATCAAGAACGCCTATGCTACCGGGCATGGCAGAGTAGTAATTCAGGCCAGGGCTTATATCGATGACGCCGATGGTGCCCGTCAACAGATAGTGGTCACGGAACTTCCCTATCAGACGGACAAAGCCGCCTTGGTGGGGAAAATTGCTCACCTGGTTAAGGATAAAAGAATTGTCGGCATCAGCGAGCTACGCGATGAGTCTGACCGGCAGGGGATGCGCATTGTTATTGAGCTGAGGAGAGAAGCCCAGCCACAGCAGGTCTTGAACAGTCTGTACAAGTACACCGCCATGCAGTCCACCTTTTTCGTCAATATGCTGGCCCTGGTTGATGGTCAGCCCCGGGTAATCAGTCTCAAGGAAGCACTGCAAAAATATATCGATTTTCGCCGTCTTATTATCACCCGACGCTCTCGCTTTGAGCTGAAACAGGCTAAGGCCAGGGCCCACATCCTGGAAGGGCTGAGAATCGCCCTGGACCAGATAGACAAGGTGATTGCCACTATCCGAAAATCGGAAACCGCCGAGGCGGCTCGCCGCAACCTCATGACCAACTTCAGCCTGACCCAGCTCCAGGCCCAGGCCATTCTGGACATGCAACTGCGCCGCCTGGCTAATCTGGAGCGGCGCAAGATACTTGATGAGTACGCTGAGGTGGTAAAAACCATTGCCTATCTGGAAGACCTCCTGGCCAACCCCAGGAGAATACTCCACCTGATAACGGAAGACGTGGCCGAACTAAAAGCCAAGTACGGTGACGAACGGCGCACTGACATAAGCGAACAGGCCGTTATGGATTTCGGTGCGGAAGACCTTATCCCCCACCAGAGAGTGGTGGTCACGCTCAGTAACCGGGGATTTGTCAAAAGAGTACCATCCCAAACCTATAAACCACAGCATACGAGAGGCAGGGGCAAAATTGGTATGGTAACCAGGGAAGCAGATACCGTTAGACTGCTGGTAGTGACCGACACCCATGACCATCTGTTTTTCTTCACCAGCAAGGGCAAGGTGTTCCGCCTCAAGTGCCATGAGCTGCCCCCCGATGCCTCCCGCACCGCCAAGGGAGTAGCGGTAATCAATCTTTTCCCCATCGGGGAAAACGAGAGGGTCACCGCCATGTTGGCCATGACTGAGCTCAGTCCAGATACATACCTGCTGATGGCTACCCGATACGGCGAGATAAAGAAGACATCCATCGACCGGTTTACTTCAATACGCACTAGCGGACTCATCGCCATGGATTTGGCTGAAGGTGACGAATTAGTGGCAGCATCTTTAGCTGCTAACCAGGATGACATTATATTGGTAACCAAAACCGGGCAGTCCATCAAGTTTACCGTCTCCGAGCTAAGAGCCAGCTCCAGAACCAGTGGCGGCGTGCGCAGTATCCGGCTCGCTCCTGATGACGAGGTGGTCAGTATGGATATTGGCCACCCTGATGCCTTCCTGCTGGTAGTTACTAACGGCGGCTACGGCAAGCTCACCCCGGTTACCGAATACCCCCAACAGCACCGCGCCGGTAGTGGTGTAATAACCTTCAAGCTTACCGAAAAAACCGGTGATGTTGTCGCCGCCAGAGTGGTGACTAAATCGCAACAGGTAATGATTATATCGGCCGACGGCATAATCATCCATATCCCGGTGAAAACCCGCAAGGGGCGTATTACTGAACAGCACAGGAGCACCCAGGGAGTGAAACTGATGAAGCTCGATAAAGGTGACCAGGCGGTCTCCATTACTGCATTTGACTGACCTAGCCGGGCTTCCGGCGTTTCTGCTGACAAGTTGACTGGCCCAGTTCCAGTCCGCAGGTGCTGCATGCCTCGTAACGACAATCAGGAGTGGGCTTGCCCTCAAGGGCACGCTCATACTCCCGCTTCAGGAAAGCCGGCGTCACCCCGATATCAACATGAGCCCACGGGAGGAGTTCGTCCCGAGAACGCTGCCGGTGGGCGTAGAAACCGGGCTCAAGACCGGCCTCTCCAAAGGCACGAAGCCAGTTTTGATGGTTAAAATGCTCATTCCAGGCATCAAAGGTTGAGCCCATCTTCCAGGCATGATAGATAACCTTACCCAATCGCCTATCTCCCCGTGAGAGAACCGCCTCAAGCTGGCTGACTTTGGTGTCCGTCCAGGACAGTCTGACCCCCTTCCGGGGCAGACCCGCCTTAAGCAATTCATGTTTGGCGTTTAGCTCCCCTTCACTTTCCTGAGCCACCCACTGAAAGGGAGTATGTGGCTTGGGGACAAAGGTGGACACGCTAACCCTTATTTGGGGTGTTCTCCCCTTAGCCTGCCGGCCCATCGAATGAACCCGGTTAACTAGCTGGACAATACCCTTAATATCATCAATAGTCTCGGTAGGCAGACCAACCATAAAATAGAGCTTGAGGGTTGTCCGGCCTGATTCAAAGGCAATGGCGGCCGCCTTCAAAAGCTCTTCTTCAGGGATGTCCTTATTGATGACCTGGCGCAGTCTCCGGCTCCCCGCCTCCGGGGCAAAGGTAAGCCCGGTTTTCCGTCGCGAAGAAAGGGAGTCCACCAGTGACACCGAAAAGCTATTAGGACGAAGGCTGGGTAACGATATGGCGAGGTTGGGATAAGCCGGGGTAAGCTCAGCCACCAGCTTATCAATACCGGTGTAGTCGCTGGTGCTCAGTGAGACCAGAGACACCTCATCATAGCCGCAGTGACCAATAATCTCGCCTACCGCCGCCACCACCTCTGACACGGGACGCTCCCGCACCGGCCGGTATATCATTCCCGCCTGGCAGAAGCGGCAGCCACAACTGCAGCCTCGCTGAATTTCCACCATCCCCCGGTCGTGGACTATCTCAACGTAGGGCACCACCGGTCTGGTCACGGGAGGCGGCAGCTTATCCACTATTCGCCGCTGAATGCTGGGCTTGGCCTCGGTTACCGCGGGACTGATGCTTTTAGGCAAACCGTCAGACTGGTATTCAACCTGATACAGGCTGGGCACATAGATACCGGGAATAGCCGCCACCTGACGAAACAGTTCCTTTTTGGTGGCTTTACCTCCCCTTCCCTTCCAATCTCGGAAGGCATTAAGTAGCTCCAGCACTACCTCTTCACCATCGCCAAGGACAAAGAAGTCAATAAAGTCGGCCATGGGTTCCGGGTTAAGAGCACAGCTACCGCCGGCTATTACCACCGGGTGAGACTCGTCCCTTTCCCGGGCCAGAACCGGTATCTGCCCCAGGTGAAGCATGTTGAGCACGTTAGTATAGTTAAGCTCATAACCGAGAGAAAAACCGATAACATCAAAATCTCTCAGCGGGTGCCTGGTTTCAAGGCTAAACAGCGGGATACCTTCCCTCTCCATTACCGCCGCCATATCCACCCAGGGAGCATACACCCTTTCCGCCAGGACGTCCGGCTCTCGATTCAACAGGTCATAGAGGATGGCGATAGCCATATTGGACATACCGATTTCATATACGTCCGGGTAGGCAAGGGCTATCCTGATACGGGTTCTGTCCCAGTCCTTGACGATGCTATTCCACTCGCCTCCGGTGTAGCGGGCCGGCCGGGTAACCTGATGCAGTATGCTATCAAATTCAACCAATCTATCCCCTCCAGAGTGTCTATTATAGACTTTAGGTCTTCCTTCACGCAAACGGACGCCCATATTGTTGTGCCACTATCCTTGTGCTACAATCCTGTTGGAGGGCTAGTCCGTTTCGGCTAGCCCTAGTGGTGTTTGCCTAACAAGAGGCTCATATGAACTTATGTCAACTACTTCCACTCATTGAAAAGATGCCGGCCTACAGCCGACTGGTGAACGAACTAAGCCAGTTAAAGGGTGACACCAGTGTCGCTATACTTGATGCCGCCCGGTCCTACATCATTGCCACCATACACTCCACACTGAGACTGCCGATGCTGGTGGTAACGGCACAGCCGGAAAATGCCAAAAAGCTCTGTGACCAGCTGTTAAGCTGGTGCCCTTCTCCCCAGGTGAAATTCTTCCCCGAACCTGATGCCCTGCCCTACCAGCGTATCACTTCTGACACCACCACCGAAACCGAGCGAATACAGGCACTCTTTGCCCTGACCAATAAGGAACATACGGCTGACCCTCCGCTCATTATCGCTTCTGCATCTGCCTTGATGCATAAGACAGCGCTGTTTGATGATTTTATGTCAACCATTCACACCGTAAATCTGGGAACTGACGTTGACCCCTATAAATTGTTGAGCCGGTGGGAGTCAATGGGCTACCGGCGGGAAAGCACGGTGGAGACACCGGGAACGATGAGCCACCGCGGCGGTATCATTGATATTTACCCCCCTACCAGTGACCTGCCGACCCGACTTGAGTTCTTTGGTAACACCATAGACAGCATCCGGCTCTTCGACCCGATAAATCAGCGCTCGCAGTCAAGAGTGTCATCAGTTACCATTACCCCCGCCACCGAACTCCTTTCGTCCCTGATGCGCAACAAATCCGAGTTAGAGTCAGTCCTTGGCCGCCTCGACCTGTCCCGATGTATCTCTGAGGTAAGAGAGCAGTTCCAGCAGGAACTAGCCATGCTGCGAGATGGACAGAGACCGACCAACATGCTATTTTATGCTGCCCTGTTTAACCGGGACAGCATCCTGAGCTACCTTCCCCCGGATGGTCTGCTGGTACTCGATGAACCGGCCAGCATCAAGCGGACAATTGAAGACCTGGACACCGAAACCGACGAACTGCGCCGTGAGAAGCTGGCCAGCGGAGAGCTTCCCGATAACTTCCCCCCACCCTACTTCACCGGGGAAGAGCTTGAAGCCGGTATCAAAGGAAGGCATTGCTTGAGGTTCACCAGTTGGGGTGTTTCTGAAAACGAACCTCCGTACCAGCTTAATTTCTCTCCGGCCCCAGGCTACGCCGGTCAGCTGCCGTTGTTCATCAAGAAAGTGAAGCAACTGCTGAAGGAAAAGAAACGCATCATTGTTATCAGCCAGCAGGCAAGCCGGCTGTCCGAGCTATTCGAGGAAGAGGACGTTTTCGCCCCACCCCTCACCGAAATCCCGCAGATACCACCACCCGGCTCGCTGACCCTGGTTCATGGTTCGCAGAATGCCGGCTGGGTAATGAACGATGATAGCCACCTCTATACCGACGCCGAAATCTTCGGTTTTATCAAGCAGCGGCGGCTGACAAGGAAACACCGCGTGCCGCACCAGAAGTTCCTGGTTGACATGAGTCCGGGCGACTACGTGGTGCATGTTGAGCATGGCATTGCCAAATTTACCGGTGTAACCACCCTGAGCACCGATAGTACCGAAAGGGAATACCTTGTCCTGCAATACGCGGCTGGTGATAAGCTTTATGTCCCCACTGACCAGATAGACCGGGTTAGCCGTTACATCGGTGCCGGCGAACGGACGCCCGCCCTGAGCCGACTCGGCACCCAGGAGTGGACACGAACCAAGCAAAGGGTCAAGGAATCGGTAGCCGACATTGCCCAGGGACTGCTGGCTCTCTACGCCACCCGGGAAGTGGTGACCGGCTTCGCTTTTTCTCAGGATACCGTGTGGCAGCAAGAGCTTGAAGCCTCCTTCCCCTATGTCGAGACGCCGGACCAGATACAGGTGCAGCAACAGGTAAAAGAGGACATGGAAAAGCCCAAGCCCATGGACCGGCTGGTCTGCGGTGATGTCGGCTATGGTAAGACCGAGGTGGCTATCCGCGCCGCCTTCAAGACCGTTATGGACGATAAGCAGGTAGCGGTACTGGTACCCACCACCGTCCTGGCCGAGCAGCACTCCTACACCTTCAGCCAGAGGCTGAGCGCCTTTCCGGTAAGAGTCGAGGTGCTGAGTCGGTTCCGCACAGCCAAAGAGCAGAAGGTCATCCTTGACGACATGGCCAGAGGCAGGGTGGACATCTGCATTGGCACCCACCGGCTGCTGCAAAAAGACGTTGCCTTCAAAGACCTGGGGCTATTGATTATTGATGAAGAGCAGCGCTTTGGCGTGGCGCATAAGGAACACCTGAAAAGGATGCGGCAGGAGGTAGACGTGCTCACCCTCAGCGCCACCCCAATCCCCCGCACCCTGCACATGTCCCTGGTGGGGGTGAGGGATATGAGCCCCATGGAGACTCCCCCTGAAGAACGGCTGCCCATCAAGACCTATGTCGCCGAATATGACGACCGTATCGTCCGGGAAGCCATTCTCAGGGAGTTGGAAAGAAACGGGCAGGTCTTTTTCGTCCATAACCGGGTGCAGAGCATTGCCTTTGTCGCCGGCAGGCTCCAGTCGCTGGTACCGGAAGCCAGGATAGCCGTTGCCCACGGCCAGATGCCGGAAGGAGAGTTGGAGAGGGTGATGGCTGATTTCGCCCAGGGGAAGAGCGACGTCCTGGTCTGCACCACAATTATCGAGTCCGGGCTGGATATGCCCAACGTCAACACATTGATTGTCAACCGGGCGGATAAATTCGGGCTGAGCCAGCTCTACCAGCTGCGTGGGCGGGTGGGCCGCGGCACCGAGCTTGCCTACGCCTATTTTCTCTACGACAGGGAGAAACGCCTGACCCCGACGGCGGAGAAACGCTTGAGGACTATCTTTGAAGCCACCGAGCTGGGGGCCGGTTTCAACATCGCCATGAAAGACCTGGAGATAAGGGGAGCCGGGACGCTGCTTGGCACCAGGCAGAGCGGCCATATCAGCGCCGTCGGCTTCAGCCTTTACTGCCAGCTTCTGGCGCAGGCGGTGGAAGAGCAGAAAGCCAGACCGGCCGGTGTTGCCGGGAAAGTTACCCCACCACGCCGCCTCCCCGAACCCACCATAGACCTGCCCCTGAGAGCCTACATACCGGAGGAGTACGTCTCCGACCTCACTACCCGGCTGGTACTGTACCAGAACCTGACCGGGGTAAAGGAGGTGGAGCATGTGGAAGCCTTAGGGCAGGAATTCAGCGACCGCTTTGGCACCCCTCCCAGAGAGGTGGAAAACCTGCTCTACGCCCTCAAGATTAAGGTCCTGGCGTCCAAGGCTGGTATTGAGTCCATTGCCACCGAGGATGGTCAGATTATATTACAGCTATTTGAGGGCATGCGGTTTGACCACGAGAAACTCCAGCCCCTCCTGAAAGACGGTATCAAGTTAGGCACCACCCAGCTCCGCCTCAACCCCAAACGGCTGGGGAGCCAGTGGCGGGGGGTGCTGGAGGGGATATTGGAAGGGGTGGGGTGATATAATAAGTTGGATGCTACTTGAGGCCACAGAAGTCGTTAATAAATACAGAGGTGAGCACAATGGAATTTATACCTCGGGTTAATCCGGCAGAGGAATTCCTGGAAATATATCTTTACGACTCACAATATCGCCACACTAATGATATGCGTTCTTGCATCAGTAGTGTACTGCAAAATCACAAGCTAGGAACTAGCATAATAACTCCCGAGATGATAAAGAACCTAAGAATTAAATTACTTTTGAAGAGCGGAGTCAACATACAAATTGGCTGTAGACAATACCCGCTGATACTGCTGTGGCTTGACCCTGCTAAATATGAGCAGGACGACCTTTTTGATAAGGAGCTATTTATGAAACATTTATACCATGAATTTACCCATCTAATAGATCGCCGTAACCCAATCTTTGGGATTACGGAAAGAAAAGAACAGAATGCTGAGAATCTACTGAGTGATTTTAAATACCTATTAAAAGATTTATGGAATTTATATATTGATGGCCGGTTATGGAGGAGGGACATCAAGGTAAAATCATTTAAGGATTATATGGACGGGTGGTTTGGTAAGAAACTCGCTAAGGGGTGGTGTATTGATTCTGACGTAATTAAGTTGTATAAGAAAGCATGGAATGCCGAGAAACTGACCTACGCACGTTTAGTTTCGCTTGCGAAGAAAATAGGTAATCCATTGCGAACTAATTAACCGATCTCAGTGTCGCAAAAATGAAATGCAGGCAGTCCAAGAGGGGCATCGCCCCTCTTTTTATATCCCTCCCCCTCTCTGGGAATATAAAAGTCATTGCGAGGAGCGGAGCGACGAAGCAAACTAAAAGATAAAGATGAGATTGCTTCGCCTTCGGCTCGCAATGACACATCAGATAGAAGGAGCAGGGGATAAAGGGAGTGAGGTTGGTAAGTAATCTCTAGTTCCTTATTCTATAGGAGAAAACGTGCTATAATGAGGTCAGTGGGGGAGATAGAGATGCAATATACCATTTTTATTAGAAAGGCGCCTGACGGATTCTATATAGCTAGCTGCCCTCTCATCCCAGAAGCGCAGGCTCAGGGTGAGAGCCACGAAGAATGCATGGCTAATATTAAAGAAGTACTTGAACTCTGTCTGGAATTCCGCAAAGAGCGTGGTGAGGAAATACCAGAGGAAATTGATGCCAGGCAGGTTACGGTTGCCATATGACAAAGTTGCCCCCGCTCAAAGCCCGTGAAGTAGTTAAGGGTCTTCAGACAATGGGCTTCGAGAAGGTAAGGCAAAAGGGCAGCCATACAATATTCCATCATCAAGATTGTCGCCGGGCTCCTATTCCCGTCCATCCAACCAAAACTATCAGCCCCTACCTTCTTTCCGATATTCTCAAACAGCTTGACATTGACGAGGGTAAATTTTTACAAGCTCTAGGGCGTAGCTAGTCTTGGGGATATCTCTGGTGGTATTCGGTCTTTTAGAAAAGGCTCGAATGTGGGTATGAAACAGTTCCCCTTATCCTGAAGGAATAACAGGCAGTCCAACAAGCGCTTTCCCTCTCCCTCCATATCCCTCCCCGTCATGACGTGGTTGATAAACAGGGTGCTATAAATGGTAGAATGCTGACAGCAGTAGTTTCCCCTTTACTCAAAGCACGGAGGTAATATGCCCAGAGCACTGGAGAACCTTAAAGTTCTGGATTTCAGCCGGATGTATGCCGGTCCCTTTTGCACCATGATACTGAGGGAGCTGGGTGCCGAGGTTATCAAAATAGAAATTCCGGGGGGTGGTGACGGGGTCAGAACTATCCCTCCCATTACCCACGCAGGAGAGGCCTATATCTTTGTGAACCTGAATCGGGGTAAGAAAAGCATCACCTTAAATTTAAACACTCAGAAGGGACAGGAAATCAGCAAAGAGCTGGTGAAAAAGGTGGATGTCGTGGTAGAAAACTTTACCCCCGGGGTAATGGACCGGCTGGGCCTGGGCTATGAAGAGCTTAAGGGGATTAACCCCGAGTTAATATATGCTTCTCTGTCCGGATTCGGGCATACCGGCCCCCGCCGCTTACAAACCGCCTTTGATACCATCGCCCAGGCCATGGGCGGTTTTATGAGTGTTACCGGTCTCCCTGAAAATCCTCCTACCAAAGCCGGCCCGGGACTGGCCGACCTCACAAGCGCTCTCTACGCCACGATTTCCATACTGGCGGCTCTCCACTACCGGGAGCAGGAAGGCAAAGGTCAGCATATCGATATATCAATGCAGGACTGCATGTGGGCTATCACTGCGGTTCAATTTGCCGCTATTTACTTCCAGACCGGCGAAGTTCCCCCGAGAATGGGCAACCGCCAGTTTGAAGCTACCCCCTTTGGCGTTTACCCGGCCCGGGACGGGCACCTGGTTATCGCTATCGTCACCGTGGGCCAGTGGCAAAACTTTTTACGGGTCATAGGTAGAGAGGACCTGTTAGAGGTTGAAAAATATACCACCCAGGTGGAGCGAATCAAGTATCGGCAGGAAATTGATACCATGGTAGAGGAGTGGACTAAAACAAGAAGCGTTAAGGAAATAGTAGAGACGCTTAACAGTGCCCATCTGCCCTGCTCACCGGTACCAACATTTGACGAGGTAGCTAATGACCCTCAACTGCTGAGCAGAGAGATGGTGATAGAAGTCGAGCAGCTTCTATCGGGGAATCTTAAGGTGCCCGGTTCCGTGTTTAAACTCTCGGAAACGCCGGGAGAGGCAAGGTATTCCGCCCCCTTCCTCGGCGAACATAACTATGAGATATTTAGCGACCTGTTAGGGTATGGTGAAGCGGAAATAAGTAAGTTCGCCGAAGACGGCATAGTTTGACGCCCATCGAACATGGTAGTCCAATAGGGGCTTCGCCCCTTTTACAT
>SDBU01004880.1_pt1 | contig 16246 bp, 10 predicted proteins | sample 2277071 | NCBI WGS metagenome assembly SDBU01 (sample SAMN10397929, study PRJNA504765) | marine sediment metagenome | isolation source: marine sediment core GS08_GC12, 126 cmbsf | place: Arctic Ocean: Gakkel Ridge, Loki's castle | collected 2008
GCCTGGAGCATCGGCAGCGTCTTGGGCCGAGGCACGCCCAGCTCGGCCGTCCCCGCGGCCACCGAGCCGCTGGAGACCATGGTCACGCCGACGCCGCCGGCGACCACGCCGGCCACCTGCCCGGCCAGCTCGGCCATGAAGGGTTCGTCCAGCCGGCCTCGCGCATCGGTCAAGCCGTTGGTGCCCACCTTGACCACGACGTGGCGGACGTCGCGGACGACACGCTGTCGGGTGCCGGCGTCGGACACGGCGGCTCCTTAGGCTGCTGGCTCTGAAGGGGGCAGCTTCCGCGTGGCGATATTGCCCGGCCGCTCGGCCGGCACACGGCCAAGGACCTCACAGATCAACTCGACATTCCGCAGCGTCGCCCCCTGCTGGTCCCGGACGCACTGCTGAGCCTTCTCGCCCAGTTCGGCCGCGGCGGCGGGGTCGGCCAGCCAGCTCACCAGCACCGTGGCCAGCTCACCCACGTCGGCCACTTGGCGAACCACGCCGGCGCGGACGAGCGTGGCCGCCTGGGGGAAGTTGTAAACGTGCGGCCCGAACGCCACCGGCTTGCCCAGCGCGGCCGCCTCGATCATGTCGCTGCCGCCCATCGGCACCAGCGATCGGCCGACGAACACGGCCGCGGCCAGGCTGTAGAATTTCCGTAACTCCCCCATCGTGTCGCCCAGGATCACCGCGCCCGGCGGCGTCTGACCGGCCGTGCCATCGGGGCGCTCGCTACGGCGGACCACGGCCAGGCCGCGGGAGGTGATGGTCCGGGCGACCTCGTCGAAACGCTCGGGCTTCCGCGGCACGATCGCCAGGCGGACGCACGCGTCGAACCGGCCGCTCTCTTTCATCGAAGCGAACATCTCGACGAGCCGCCGCTCCTCATCCGGGCCCGTGCCCCCGGCCACGATGAGCCGATCGGCTTCGGCCAGGCCCACCGCGTCGGCCAGTGCCTCGGCCCCTTCCACGCGGTCGGCCACGGTAGCGGTGTCGAACTTCATCGTGCCGGTCACGCGCACCTTCCCGGGATCGGTCCCCAGGCGGATGAAGCGGTCGGCATACACCTCATCCTGCACCGCCAGCACGGTCAGCCGGTTGAACAGCCGCTTGACCAGCGGCTTGACCAGGCGGTAGCGCGGGTAGCCCTTGTCGGCGCTCATGCGGCCGTTAACGAGCACCACGGGCACGCCGCGGGCGTTGGCCCGGGCCAGGAAGTTCGGCCAGATCTCCCCCTCCATCAAGACCACCAGGTTCGGCCGCAGGCGGCGGAACGCTCGCCGTATCGCGAGGGAGAAGTCCAGCGGGAAACGGAACACCGTTCGTTTGGGGGCGAACAACTCCCGCGCCCGTGCCATGCCGGTGGCGGTGGTGGTGGAGATAACAATTTGGTAGTCCGGCAGTTGTGAGGCCAGTTCGGCCACCAGCGTGCGGATGCCGTTGACCTCCCCAAGGCTGACCGCGTGAATCCAGATCACCGGCTGGAGCCCGTGGCGAACGGGTGCCTTGCCGAACCGCTGGCCGATGTCACTGCGGTAGCGGCCGTGGCGAATCATCCGGTAAAGCCACATCGGGCTTATCGCCACCAGGGCCGCCAGGTACAGGAGGTCCGTAAGTAATCGCATCATCGGTGAGAGTATGCTGGTTGCGGTCGCCGGTGTCAATCCGGCCGCGACGGACCGACCCCACCGGCCCAGCCGTCATTCCCCTTCCGCCAAGTCCAGCTTGGGGAACCACCGCACTTCGTCGGCCCGACGGCCAAGCTCGGTGCCCCTGCACCGCAGAACGAGGGCTTTGTAGAAGCGGTCGGCGGCGTCCGGGTCGCGGTTTTTCAGCCAGGTGCCGGCCGTGCAGAGGATTTGGGCCGTCCGGTCGCTGTTGTCCGGCAGCAGGGCCGCCGCTTGCCAGGCGTGCTCGGCGGCGGTGTAACGGTAGTGGAACCGTTTCTCCGGGTCCACCCGGTGGGCGGCGATGCGGCCGAGTTCGTCGTCGCTGGGCGGGGCGAGCTTGGTTTCGCGGCGCGAGTCCATCATGCCGGTCGTCGAGGCCATGGGGAAGCAGCCGTCGCGGGTATGGGCATCGGGGCCGACTTCCGTGCCGAGCAGTTCCATGCCCTGGTGCCGGGCGATCTTGGCGGCCGACCAGAACGATTCGGCCCGCTCGGACGTGCTCCGTCGCTTGTCGTGTCCGGCGCGAATGGCGGCGATGTACTCATCCAGCACGCCCCGCATGACCGCCGGGTAATACGGGCGGGCCTGTTTCCACCGGCCGATCCGCGTCAGCCGGCGGGCCAGCAGGTAGCGAATGTCGAGGGCCCACCTGTTGGCCTCCTCACCCGGCGGCGCATCGAAGCCTTTCTCGTCCGGGCGATACGCCTCGGACATCGCGGCCGGGAAGGTGCGGTCCACGTAGGCGACCAGTTCGTTCGGCGTCAGCACGCGCTCGGCGACGAAGGCGGCATCTTCCCAGAAGTCCGCCCGCAATAGCAGATCGAGCGCCCGGCTGTACTGGCGCCGCGACAGGCACAGCAGCGCCAGCTCCCCCCCCACCTGTTCGGCCGGATGGAAGGACGGTTCATGGCGCCCGCGGCAGAAAGTGTCCCAGGTTTCCGCGGGTGGGAAGCCCTTGGCGGCCTTGGCCAGCGCGGCGGAGGCCTCGTCGATCTCACCGGCCCGCAGCAGGAGCTTGGCGCGGGTCCACTGGGCGATGGGCGATTTGGCCGGCGCCAGGCGGAGCCACCGCCAGGCGGCGTCGAACTGCCCGCCCTGGTAGGCCGTCCACGCCAGGCGGCCCGCCTCGGTTACGTCGGCGGCGCCGGCGGCGCCCAGGGCGGCCAGCCACACCGTCACACATCTATTGTCCGGGCGGGGCACGATGCCGTGGACGCGCGGGCCGCCTTTGCTGAGAAGGTAGGCTGTGATCACCCGGCGGACCCGCACCTTACCGGCCAGCGCCTTCAGCGCCTCCGGCCCCGCCGACAGGGCCCTCGACGCCGTCCACAGCAGCGATATGGCCGCGGTCTCATCGCCGGTGGCGTGTTGGGCAAGGTACAGCTCGATGGCCTTGCCGTACCGCTCGCCGTTCAGGTAGGTCCTGGCCTCCCAGCCGAAGCTCGCCGCGGCCAGGCCGAGGCTGTCGGCGTACCCGACGGCCGCGGCGGTGCGAACGCGGCGAAACCATGGAATCGCCGTATCCGGGTAACGGGCGAGGCAACTCTTGCCGATCATGAACGCCGCCCACGTCGTGCGGTACTTCCGCTGGGCCCGCGGCCGGGCCAGCAGGGCGGACCAGGCGGCGCGGGCCGGGTTCATTCGGCCCTGGCGGTAGGCGATCGCCCCGCGGAGGTAGTCGGCAAACTCCCCCGGCAGGCCGGCCGGCACCGTCATGGCCGGCGGCTCGGGTGCAGGCTCATCGCCGGTCTCCCGGCGGCCCGCGTTTTTCCCGGCCAGTTCTATCATCCGCTCCCGAAGACGGTGGTAGTCTGCCAGGATCCGCCGGCGATCGGCCGGGGGGGTGCCGGCCTCGGCCAAGGCGGCCTGCAGATCGGCCGCCCCGGCGTCGATCGTCTGCTGATGCCGTCCACGGTTGCCCGACGGTTTGGCACGAAAGGGCGTTGGAGCGGGCGGGCAGATGCGGGCCAGTTCGCGGTGGAAATCGGCCACCGGGGCCGACAGCAGTTCCTCATCGCTCCCGAAGAGCATCCTGTTGGGGAACCACGGCCCGCACGCCGCGGCGACGCCGGCGACGAGGGCGACCGTGAAGAACAGAGACAGGGCCTTGGCGTTCAATGTTCAGTGGCCTCCACATGAATCCAAAGGTGACAACCAAGCCAGAGGCATAAGCCATACCGAGCGCACACGCTCATTAGCCTCGGCACTATTCCTCCTCGACGTCTTCCAATGTACCGAACAGAGCAAGCTTGTCGGCATCTTTCAGCGGAGGGAGACTCTGGAGTTTATTGGCCCTGCGGCCCAAGTCGGTTTGCCCACACCGCTGCCCAAGGGCCGTGTAGAAGCGGGCGGCAGCTTTCGGGTTGCCGTTTTTCAGCCAAGTGCCAGCGGCGCAAAGGATACGGGCGGTTCGGTCGGTGTTGTCCGCCAGCAGTTCCGCGGCTTGCCAGGCGTGCTCGGAAGCGGTGTTGTCGTAGTGGTACAGATTCTCCCCACCCCCTCCGTGAGCGGCCACGCGGCGGCGTTCATCGTCGCTGGTCGGCACTAGCTTGCCGTCGCGACGCCATACCATCTCCCCGGGCACCAGGGGCCACGAATCGCTACGGTCGGACGGGCGCGGAGTTTCGGTACCCAGCAACTCCATGCCTTGGCCCCGGGCGATCTTGGCGGCGGCCCACAACGATTCGGCCCGATCCAATGCGCTCCGCCGTTTGTCGCCCCCGGCCTCAATGGCGGCGACGTATTCATCCAGGACGACCCGCATCTTCGGCGGGTAGTACGGGCGGGCCTGCTTCCTTCGACCGATCCGCGTCAGCCGGCGGGCCAACAGGTGGCGAAGGTCGTGGGCCCACATGTTGAGCTCCTCACCCGGCAGGACGTCGAAGCCACCCTCGTCCGGGCGATACGCCTCGGCCATCGTGCCCGGGAAGGAGTGGTCCACGTAGGCGACCAGTTCCTTCGGTGTCAGCACGTATTCCGCGACGAAGCCGGCGTCTGTACGGAGCCCCGCCCGCAGCAGCAGGTCGAGTGCCCGGCTGTACTGGCCACGCGACAGGCACAATAGGGCCAGCTCCCCCCCCGCACCGCTCCCCGGGCGCCACACCGAGGTGCCTCTGCCGTAAACACGCCAAGTTTCCGTCACAGGGAAGCCGCGTACCGCTTTGGCCAGCACGGCGGCGGCCTCGTCGGTCTTGCCGGCCCGCAGCAGGAGCTTGGCACGGGTCCATTGGGCGATGCGATCCTCGGCCGGGGCCAGTTTGAGCCACCGCCACGCGATGTCGAACTTCCCGCCCTGGTAAGCCGCCCACGCCAGGCGGGCCGCCTCGGTTACGTCGGAGGCGCCGGCGGCGTCCAGGGCCGCCAGCCACGCCGCCACATCTGCATTGTCCGGGCGGGGCACGATGCTGTGGTAGCCCGGGCCGCCTTTGCTTATAAGGTAGGCTGTGATCACCCGGCGGACCCGCACCTCACCGGCCAGCCCCGCCAGCGCCTCCGGCCCGGCCGACAGGGCCGCCGACGCCGTCCACAGCAGCGACACCGCCGCGCTCTTATCGCCGGTGGCGTGTTGGAGGAGGTACAGTTCGATGGCCTTGTCGTACTGCTTGCATTGCAGATAGGCCTTCGCCTCCCAGCCGAAGCTCGCCGCGGCCAGGCCAAGGCTGTCGGGGAACCCGGCAACCGCAGCGCTACGGACACGCCGAAACCACGGAATCGCCGTATCCGGGTACCAGTCGAGGCAACTCTTACCGATCATGAACAACGCCCACGTCGTGCGGTACCTCCGCTGGGCCCGCGGCCGGGCCAGCAGGGCCGTCCAGGAGGCCCTGGCGGCGTCCATCCGGTTCTGATGATAGGCGATCGCCCCGCGGAGGTAGTCGGCAAATTCCCCCGGCAGGCCGGCCGGCACCGTCAGGTCCGGCCGTGCCGCCGGCTGCATCCCGTAGGCCCACACGCCGTGCTGCCGCCGGTACGCCTGATCCCGGGCCAGTTTGCTCAACTGCTGCCGAAGCCGCAGGTAGTCCGCCTCGATCCGCTCGCGATCGCCCCGGGCGGTGTCGGCGACCGCCAAGGCGGCCCGCAGATCCGCCAGCCCCGCGTCGGTGGTCTGCCGGTACACGTCCCGCTCGGGCGGCTTGGCGTGGCAATGCGGGGGCTCGCGCGGGTCGATGCGGGCCAGTTCGCGGTGGAAATCGGCCACCGGGGCCGACAGCAGCTCACGGTCACCATCGGAGAGCACGGTGTTGGGGAACCACTGGCCGCACGCCGCGGCGGCACCGGCGACGAGGGCGACCGTGACGGCCAGGAACAGTATCTTATGGCTCAATGGTTTCCACATGGGTTCGGACCTCCTTGTCCGTGTCCAATCGGATCCAACCAATGGTTATCCGCTCACCCGGCGGCAGGCGGAGGTCGCCGGAGTTGTCATCGCGGCAATGAAACGTCACCCTTCCCGCGGCCGAGGTGGCCAGCTCGAACCCGTTGACCGCATCGGCGGCGAGCGGCGGCGCCCCCGTCCACGTCGTCGTGACGGTCACGCCGATCGCGGCGTCGGCCTCGCCGCCGTTCACCAGGTCGATCTCGACCAGTCCCGGCTCGGGCTTCCGCACCTCGGCCCGCAAATCCGGCTTCGGCGTCCGCCCGGCCATCACGGCCTCCAGCGTGGGCCAGCGCCAGTTTAGCACATCGCCGCGAACGGGCAAGCGATACCAGATCACCCCAGTCATATTCTTGGGGCGCTGCTTGGTCCACGTTCGCACGAGTTCCGCCATCGCGGCCGGGTCGGCGCGGACCTGCCGCACTTGCGCGTTGGCCGGCCAGGCCGGCCGCGGGCCCTCGGCCGACAGGCCGATGAAGCTGCCCTCGGCGTCGAAGGCCAGCAGGTACCCGTACGTCGGCAGCGCCACGCGGAACGGCCGGCCGATCCGCCCGGCCCGCTCGACGGCCCGTTTCGCCGCGGCCGGGTCGCACAGCGTGAGCGCCTCGCCCGGCCCGTCCGGGCGCTCGAGCGAATGCACCTGCAGCACGAAGCCGTCGGCTTCGTCGGCGAGGGCCTCGAACGCGTCGGCCCCGAGCCAGCTCGGCAGGGCCGTCACGATCACCGGTACGTCCACTCGCCGCCGGAGGGCCCGCACCCACACAACGTAACCGCCGAGTTTCGAGGTCGGGCAGTCGAAGTCGATCTGCAGCTCCCGCACCTTCAGCCCGGCCGCCCGGGCCTCCGCCACGCCGGCAGCGGCGATCTCCACCAGCCGCCCGGCCGCTTCTCCGTCGGCGGAAAAGGACCCGCGGTAGGCGCCGACTCGCACGGCCAGCCCGATCGGCACCTTCGCCTCAGCCAGGGCGGCATAGTCGGGCGAGACGCGCTCGACGACCGGCCGGCCCTCGCGCCACGAGAGCTCCGCCGCCAGGACCACCAAGCGGGAAAACTCCGGTCCCCTCTCGGCCACCGCCTCGGACACGGCGGAGGTGTGGGTCCGCTGCCACAGGTAGGCTTCCTGCACCATCGGCCCGGATTGCCGCCCGGTGAGCGCGCGGAACAGTGCCCCCAGGTCCGGCAGCTCCCACCCCGGCCCCGGCCAAGCGAAGGCGAGGGCCCCGGCAACGATGATCAGGATCCACAGAACCCGCCGCCAACGGAGCGGGCGGGCCGGCTCGGGGGGGGCCTTATCGCTGGCCTCCGTCGGCGGCGGTGTTGGCGAGTCCGTCATGGCATCGACCTGGCCTCAAGGCGGCGAGCCCCGTTTCGACGCCCGCCGGCCGACTCTGGCGATCAGTGGGCCTCCTCGACGGCCGGCGCCGGGGGGACGGGCATCATCGCCACGGTGGTCTGGAAGTTGAACCCGCACGCGCACCCGCTGGAGCCCTCGGGGATGAGCACCAGCCCGCCGGCCGTGATGATATTGATGTAGCAACCGGGGCGGATGCCCCCGAAGCTGTGCACCCCGGTCGTGCCGGCCGCGTCAAGCAAGCCCACCTTCCCGTCACGTCCGCGGAAGAAGAGCATCTTCTCTGAGGCCGACACCGTGCCGCAGCCGCGGAAGCCGCCCCAGCGCCATGGGCTCCCCGGTCCGCTGGCGGTGGGGACGTTCCGGGGCCGCCCCGTCCGCAGGTCGTAGGCGTGCGGCTCGTCGTACACCCACCCGCCGGCGACCACCGGAGCGCGAAGGTACGCGCCGCAGTGATGCCTGGACTGGTTCGTGGTCACCGACCACAACTCTCGCCCGTCATCGGGGCTCAAGACGGTCATCTTCCGCATTCCCGTGGCCAGCAGCACCCCGCCGCCCAGGCGAAGGCCCGCGCGGTCTCGGTAGTCGTGGTCGATCTGCCACACCGGCCGGCCGCTGGTCAGAGCCAGCGCCACCAGTTTCGACGTGCCCGTCGCCGTCTCGCCACGTCGCTTGGCCTCCTCGCCGACCACCTCGATAGACTGATCGATCAGGTACACCCGGCCCGGCCCCACCGTCATGGCGTTGTGCGGCACGACCCGCTCGGCGTGATGGACCCATCGCAGCTTGCCATCGTCCTTGCCAAGCGCGAAGACCCACTTGCTGCCCGGCGCCAGGCCAAGTTTGGCCAGCACCTTATCCACCGGGGGACCGGTGTAGTCGTCGCCCTGGCTGCTGTAGTCGACCCCCCAAGTGAGGGCGGGGGGCGAGTCGGTCCGCACCACCATGGTGCCGAGGATCAGATCGCCGACCACCACCAGCCGACCCCAGGTGAGCGACTCGTGGGGCACCCCGACCTCCACGGTGCGTCCGGCCGGGGGCGCCGCGGCTCCCTTGGGGTCCAGCACAATGGTGGCCTGCCCGTTGGCCAGCCGGTAGCTGGCGGCGTTGGCGAAGGTGTACGTCCGCCCGGTGAGTGTCTTGCCGTCGTCGGAGGCGTTGAGGATCGCCCCGAAGGTGAAGGCGGCCGGGTCGCCGCCGGTGAGGGAGCGGATCGTCACCCACGGGATTCGCACGGTCGTCCGGCTGCCGGTCGGGTCGGCCTTGCCGGCGATGTCGAGGCCGGGGCAGTCCGACCACAGCCCCTTGTGCCACGTAGCGGCCGGCGACTCGACCGTGGCCGGCACGATGATCGCCTGGAAGGCCCCCGGGCCGTACTCGGCCGCCGCCAGACCGGGCGGACGGAAGTCGAAGAACAACTCCCACGAGTCCCCCGCGGTCGGCCGATTGGCCCGGTCGGCGTTGGTGATCTTGGTATCCTTGGCCGTCAGCACCACCTCCAGCGCCCTGGCCGTCTTGCGGAGCTGTATCGAGGCGTTCTCGCCCACCTTGATGGTCTGCGGCGAGGCCAGCGACAGCCGCGGGCGCTTCAGCGGAAGCCGGTACACCTGTCGCGTTTGCCCCGTCCGCGAATCCAGCCGCAAGCACAAGTCGGCCGTGGCGATGTACAGACTCTCGGCGTCGGCGGCCATGCTGCCGCCGCGGATATCCACCACCCGCCTCTGAATCGCCGGCATCGGCCTGGACCACAGCGGCCGCCCATTGTAGGCGTCCACCGCCATGATGCTGTGCTGGCCGAGCACGAACATCCGCCCGCCCACGCACAGCGGGGCCGTGCCGCGCCAGTGCCGGTTCATCATCGGCCCCGGCCCCGGCTCGCCGAACCACAGCAGCTTCACCGGCCAGGCCACCCGCGTATCGCCCGAGGAGCCGCTCTTGCCCGCGTCGGCGTACAGGTGCGTCCACTGCCCGGCCCCCGGAAGCCGGCCCCGCACCACCTGCAGCCCGTTGGGGCCGGAGCGGATCTCCCCCGCCGGCACGCCCGCCGCCGCCAACGCCGTCCGCATCGCCGCGGCCGAGGTGGCATCGCCCCCCAGAACCGCCTTGCCCCCGCACGGGCGCAGCAGGCGGTACAGTTCGGCCGGCGAGACCGCCTGCCGATCGGCCGTCAGCGTCTCGTCGAGGATCACCAGGTCCGCGAAGTAGTCCGGGTACGGCAACTTTTTCAGCGATCCTTGATGCACCGTCACGCGCGCGCCGTACAGCCCCGCGGCGGCGAGCCGGCGGCGGGCCGCGGCCACCTTCTTGGCGTCCGGGGCCATGCAGTGGACTGTCAGCTTCGACTGTTCGGCCAGCGCCGCGGCCAGTCGGCCGTCGCCGACACCGGCCAGGAAGGCGTGCCCGGCGGTGACGCCGGTGTCGCTGAGGATCTTCCGTGCCCGCACGGCCGCCGGCGACCGGGAGCCTTCGCGCGGCGACGGCGCCGCGGCACCCGCAGCTGACCGGGCCGGCTTGCCGGGGCCGAAGCAGGTGATCTGCCCGGTATGCGTGCTCACCAGCAGCCTTCCGTCGGCCACGGCCAGGCCGCGGGCCTCCCCGTCGACCTTGCCGGCCCACAACTGCCGCCCGTCGGCCGTTGACAGCAGCGTCACCACGCCGTCCCCGCCGACGACCACCCCCTCCCCCGCCACGACCACCGCATGCGCCCGGCCGACAGGGACTTCCCATCGCGGCCGCCAGGTCACCATATCCTGCGCGGTAAGCTTGCCGGCCCCGATGGCGTACAGCACGTCGTCGGTCAGCGCGGCGGCGTGCTTGCCTTTCAGCGCCGCCTTGGGCTTGGGTCCTTCGCTCTTGCCGCCCTTGGGTTGGCCATCTTTGGGTGTGCCGCCCTCGGCCTTGCCTTCTTTGGGTTTGCCGTCCTTGGGTTCGGGCTCCTTGGGCTTGGGCTTGCGTTTGGGTTTGGGCTTGGGCTTGCTCAGCCAGGAGATGATCGCCTGGCTCTTGGGCGGGTACGGCGCGCCGCCGGCGATGGGGAGGCCCTCGTTGGCGTTGCGGGGCTTGGTGCCGCTGAAGACGATCTCCCCGGCGCTGATGGCCCAGACGTACCCGTTGGCTTTTCGCCCTTTCCCGTCGGCCCGGTCGATCACCCACCCCGGGCACCGCCCCGTCGGCGCCACCAGGTACCCCGGCCCGGCCGTCAGGTACCCTTGCGGGGCGAAGCCCCTGGTGCTTTCGGTCTTCCACTTCACCCGGCCGGTCTCGGCGTCGACCGCGTAGCGGTACACCCCCTCCGTCGGCCACATCCCGGCGGTGAAGTACGCCACGCCGTCGGCGACCACCACGCCGCTCCGTAGCGGCCAGCGGGAGATCATCTGCCCGTTGCCCAGCAGCCGTTCGTCCCGCGGCCCGCCGCGGACGCGCCACTTCAGTTCGCCCTTGGCCGCCGAGAGGCAGTACAGCCAGCCGTCGTCGCCGGCGACGTACACCTTGCCCCTCCACACCGCCGGGGCAAATCGCGCCGGCCCGTCGGTGACGAAGCGCCATCGCTCTCGCCCCGTGGCCAGGTCCAGCGCGTACACCGTGTGGTCGGCCGTGGAGCCGAAGTACACCGCCCCCCCGGCCGAGACCACCTGCGGGGCGTAGTCGAAGCCCATCATGTGCACTTCCCGCACCGGCTCCGGCCACGCCGGACGAGGCGTCCCGCCCCCGGCATGCGTCCACTGCGGCCGCAGCGGCGCCGCCAGGGCCTCGGAGGTGCTCCCCCGCCGCTCGGGCCCCTGCCCATACGCCGGCCAATCCGCCCCCACGGCCACGCCGCCAACAGCCAGCATCGCCACGAATAACGCGACTACAACACACCTGCGAACGAATTGAGGAATCACAGAATTGTCGCCTCCCTCTGCCAGCAGATCACTTCAAAGCGCGTCCACGCCCGCACGGGCCGTGAAATGGATTATACGCAACAGCCGAGCCCGAGCAACCGAAAACGCCCACCGCCGGGCGCTGTGCCCGCCCCCAGGGGTGCGCCCCCTTGCACTCGTGCCGGCAATCGTCCACAGTGGCCTCATGAAAACGGTGCAGGGGTACCACAACCGCTGCAAACGCTTCGACGTCGAGGGCCATGCGCACTCCCTGCCGTTCTCCTGTTTCCGGTGGCGGCGCAGGCGTGAAGGTGATCTGCGATGACGAGAAATGACCGACACCGCCAGCAGAAGTTGATGAAGAAACACCGGAAGGACAAGCTTCGCCGGACGGCGCGGGCGGGGAGTTCGTTGTCGGCGACCGCCCTGGAGCGGAAGCGGATCCTCGAGGCGGGGGGCTACCCGATCCACGAATGCCTCATCGCCCCTGGGTGGCAGCAGAACGGCCTGTCTCAGATACTCCTGTCCCGCGTCCAGCCGGACGAGAACATCGTCGCCGCCGTGTACCTCGTGGATATTCTGTGTCTGGGGGTGAAGAACACCTTCGCGCACGCGAATTTCGCCGAGTCCACTTACAGGGCCAAGCTCCGCGACCCCATGGACGAGGCGCAGGGCCTGGAAACGTGCCCGGTGGACTTGGCGCACACGATCATTTACGGAGCCATCGACTTCGCGCGGCGCTTGGGGTTTCAGCCGCATCGGGATTTCGGGCTCACGCGCCACCTCCTGGAAGAGAGGGGGCGTCTGCCCCAGCGTCACGACGTGCAGTTCGGGCGCGACGGGAAGCCGCTGTTCATCTCGGGGCCGAACGACGACGTCGGGAGCATCCTGGGACAACTCCAGGCCTCGGCGGGGGAAGGGAACTTCGACTACATGATCGGCGGGCCCCCCATGTGAACGGGCGGCGGGCGATGAGGGTTCGCGGGTCGCCGCTCGCCGCGTATGGCCAGGGGTGCGTGGCGGTGCGGGCCGGCGGGCCGGTCAGAGTTTACTGATGCGTTTGACCAGGCGGGGCAGGTCGTCGCGGGTGAGGGCCTGGTCGACGTCGAACTCGGCGATGGCGCCGCGGGTGTGGTCGGAGGTCACCAGGAGCTGGCGGCCGTTGACGAGGAAGCCTCCTTCCAGGGGTTGATGGCCGTTGATGAACAGCTCGGCCCCCAGCCGTTCGGCCATGTCGTCGAGGAGGGCCTCGGTGTGGCGCCGGCCCCAGGTGAGTTCGTAGACGCTGTGGCCCCGCTTGAAATCCTGCTGCTGGTAGGGCCGGCGGAGGATCCCCACGTCGAACATCTTCGCCCGCTGGGGCGAAGGCAGGGAGTGGGAAACGAAGACCCCGTTGGGGCACCGCCCGGCCAGGGGCTGGGATCGGATGAACTCATCGATGGCGTCGGCCACCTCGTCGGCGGCGTCGCCAAAGGCGTTGCGCAGCCCGATATCGAAAGCCTTGCAGGAGCCCTGGTCGTTCTTGGTGATCTCGTTGTCGGTCAACTGGGCCAGGTCGTGGTTGGCCATGAGGAAGTGCACCTGCTCGGTGAAGCGGCACTTCAGTCGGGCGACCCGCAGGAGCAGTTCGAAGCTGCGGTCGCCGCGGCCGCCGTCGTCGGGGCCGCCGTGGATGATCTCCTGCAGCAGCAGCATGCTCTGCGGGGAGCCGGCCAGGTCGGCGTAGGCGATGGTCTTGGCGAGGTTGTTGCGATGGCCGTGGATATCGCCGCAGACGATGAGGTGCTCGCCGGGGGCGAACTCGACCACATTGCCGATGCGATGCTTTTCGTCCGCATTGCAGGCCGCGGCGGCCCGGAAGATGTCTGCCGACGGATGCGACATGCGGTTCGCTCCCGGGTGTCCCCCGGCGTTCGGGCCTACGACGCCCCGCCACTGTTGCGAGAAATCTGTTTCCGGATGAGTTCCATCTTCGCCTTCACGATGTTCATGCTCGCCGGCCGGCGGGACGGCTGGAACTCCACGCAGTCGGCCACCAACGTGGCCAGGGCCGGGGGCACCTTCGGATTCACCTCGTTCACCGGCCGGAGCTTCAGCTCGTGCTTCAACTGGATGCCGTCGCCTCTGGGAATGACCGTACTGATCGGCTCGCCGGTCAGCGTCCAGTAGAGCGACGCGCCGAAATTGTAAACCTCGGTCTGAACGCTCAGGGGATTGCGGTAGACCTGCTCGGGGGCGATGAAGTCGGGGGTACCCTGGATGCGATCCTTGATGGCCCCGAGCGAGCAGCTCTGGCCCATGTCGATGACCTTGATGGTCCCGTCGCGGGCCACGACGATGTTGTTGGGCTTGATGTCGGAGTGGAGGTAACCTTTGCAGTGCATGTAGTGCAGCGCGCCGCCCACCTTGCAGAATATCCTCAGGGCCTTGTCGACGGTCTCCGGTCGGCTCTGCTGAACCGTCGCACCTTCACAGAACTCCATGATCACGTGGATCTCGACCGTGCAGAACCACTGCCGGCGCCGGCGAAACTCGATACACTGACGCAGCACGGGATGGTCGAGCTGGCGGGCGATGGCAAACTCGTTCTCCGCCTGCTCGAAGAAACGCTGGTCGGACGGGTGCCGTTTGACGACCCGTTTGAGGGTGAATATCTTTCCCGTCTGCCGGTTACGGATTTTCCAGATCGTGCTTCGAGCGCCGCTACCGAGGTAGTCCATCACCTGGTAGCCGGGAATCTCCAGTGGTTTTATCGATGTCATAGGGCGTTCTGGGAGCTACAGGCTTCGATGCCGATAACCTTCCATATTAGCGAACGCAGACCTCGGCGTCGACAGCAAAACCGGCTTTCGCGTCTCGCGGCCGCGTTCGCGCGTGCAAGCAACCAAAGAGAATCAGCCACAGATGAACGCAGATAAAGCCACGACAGAACAGAAGGATCGACATCAGTGTTTAGCGGCGGAGCTTGCTCCGCGTTGGTGTCAACAGCGAATGCACCACAGAGATCGCAGAGAACTCAACGACAGACAATCACCGGAGTTACAACAGAAGGCGCACGAAAGTGCAAAACGAATTCGACATCTTGAACGTTAGTAGTACAGCGGGCAGGAGGGGGCAGGAGCCGGCAAGGGGTCAATCGACGGAGGCGAGTTGGCGGCGGAACGCCTCGGCGGGCATTCTGCGCCCCGGGCAGCGGGCGCCGGTGAGGTCGCCGTGCAGGTAAACGTACTGCCCGCCGATCCCGAACTGTCCCTGCAGAGAGCGCACCAGGGCGGCGAGGCTCTCGATCTGCTTGGCCGAGGGCGGCTTCGCGGCACAGTCACCGGCGAGGAGGATGCCGATGCTTTTGGCGTTGTAGTTCTTGCCCGACAGGAAGATATGCGATCCATCCGCCTGCCGCTGCCATCTGGCCGCGGCCCGGACGGTCCCGTCGCCGGCGTCGGAGTCGCGGCCGTGGATCACGAAGTGAACGCCCGTAGCGACGCCCTGGCTCGGGGCGTCCGGACAGACGTCATCGTGGATCACGATGTGCCGCCAGTCCTGCTGCCGAAGCGGGATCGCCGTGTTGAGGATCTCATCGAGGCACCGGCGCTCCACCCGCGAGGCCGCCTGGCGGCCGCTGAGCGGCACCCCCACCGGCGGGCGCGCAGGGAGAGTTTCCAGCTGGAACAGCGCAAAAGTCCCCAGCGTGAGTGCCCCGAGCAACGCAGCAAGAGTCTTGATCGTCCTTGATCTGGACATACCCGACCCGCAGACAGAGTAAACCTGATCCAACGACGGGCATTACTATCCGACTTATCGTCCGAGAGCAAGCGTTTTGTGTTGCTAAAACCCTTTTTTCGGGCAAGTTTGCCGACCTCTCGCTCCCCGGTCACGGATCGAGGCCACGTGATCGGCCGGCGGGGCAGGCACGGGGGTCGCCGACAAGGGGCATCAGGGGGAGAGAGGTGGCGTAAGCCTATTATTTTATGGATGTTACATGACGCACGCACGGAAGCTTCAGCAGCGACCCCAGAGGCGCTACGGATCTTGCTTGGGCAGTTGCTGGCCGGGCGGCAGGAGGTCCAGTTCGGTCAGGGCGGCCTGGGCGGCCAGTTGCTCGGCGTCCTTCTTGCTGTGGGCCCAGGCGCTGGCGAACCGCCGGCCGTTGGCCACCACGCAGACCTCGAAGGCCTTGGCGTGGTCGGGGCCCTTCTCATCGAGGACCTCGTAGGTCAGCGCCGCGCGCCATTCCCGCTGGGCGAACTGCTGCAGGAGGCTCTTGAAGTTCAGCCGGTGCTCGTTGGCCATGACGACGTCGATTCGCCGGACCATATGGCGCAGCACGAAATCGCTGGCCGGTTCGATCCCACCATCGATGTAGATCGCCCCGATGACGCTTTCCAGCACGGCCGCAGCCACGCTGTGGGGCAGATCGTGGCGGTCGAATCCCTTGCCGAGATGGAGCATCTCCGTCAGCCCCAGGGCATCGGCCACCTCGGCACAGGTGCGGCGTGAGACCACCGCCGACTTTACCCGTGTGAGATCTCCTTCGAGAAAGCCTTCCTGGTCGCGGAAAAGCTTCTCGCAGATCACCAGCCCGAGCACGGCATCGCCAAGGAACTCAAGGCGCTCGTTGGAATCCACGCGCATGGTGGCTGTGGAGGAGTGGGTCAGCGCCTGGGCGAGCAACTTGGGGTCGGTAAAGGTATAGCCCAGGGTTCCCTGGTAGTCTTCGAGAATGGACTGTTCCACGTTGGCCTCGCAAGCGAGGCCCCTGACGACAGCCGCTCCAGGCCCTCTCGAGGCTGCAACAGCGACTGTCGTCAGGAGCCGACGCAGAAACGCCGCGTACGGTTCCACTTACCAGTCATTGTATGCTCCGGGCCGCCCGCAGTCAAGCCTTCTGCCGAGGAGACGAGCCGGTTGCGGTGTTGGGATTTGTCTGTGGTTATTGGTCGATAGGCACGCGGCGAGACGGGCTTACCCCAGAGGGCCCCCGGTTTTATTGGGCCGG
>SDBU01004881.1_pt1 | contig 16245 bp, 9 predicted proteins | sample 2277071 | NCBI WGS metagenome assembly SDBU01 (sample SAMN10397929, study PRJNA504765) | marine sediment metagenome | isolation source: marine sediment core GS08_GC12, 126 cmbsf | place: Arctic Ocean: Gakkel Ridge, Loki's castle | collected 2008
TCTAAATTTAAACTGCCGGAAAAGTAGCGGCACAGGGATTCGAACCCCGGACACGTGGATTATGATTCCACTGCTCTGACCAACTGAGCTATGCCGCCATATAGTTTCTCAATTTATTATTTTTATAAAATAATGTCAAGCAAATTTTACTAATTGTGCAGCCGGTCTATCCTTTTGACAGTCCTGAAATTTCCATTTTGAATGCCAAACCTATGTTTAATCCAAAAAATCCCACTGTAAACCTATTCTTATTGTTCTTCTCGGAACAGGATAACCGTAAACCTCAACAAAATCTCTGCCAAAAATATTATCTACTTCATATATAAAAGTAAAAGTGCTTATTGTAACTAACATTTTAAAATTAATAATAGCAGATGGCTTTGTAAATTCTTTAGACAAAGCAAAGTCTCCGATAGCCGGAAAATAGTATTTCATTTTCTCTTTTCCAAAATACCTACAATTAAGTTTCAGCATCGAATTGATAGAACCTTTAAGAAATATATCTTCTATATCATTAATAATAAATGAGAAGTATCCTTTTGATTCAGGATTATACAAAAACCTTTCTCCTCCATTATATCCCGTATGTGAGTATTTCGCCATTATATGAAAAAATCTTGAAAATGAGTAATTAAAATCAAATGATGCTCCCCAGTACGAATATCTTTTTTCATTAAAAAGGTGAAAAAAACCACCAAAAGAATAGTCATATTTTATCATATTGTCCATAGTCTGATGAAAGATACTCCCACTAATAAAACAATTTTTTAAGTTATATTTTAAACCCCAATTAATAGATTTAGATTTTTCATTTTTTAAATCATTTAATATATTTTCCTGTCCGTTAATGCCATTCAAATTAATTTCCTGAATGTTTGGGAACCTGCCGCTTAACCTGTATGACAAAAATGTCCCGAGTCTCTCCGAGAGAGTAGAAAAAATACTAATGCCTCCTGTATTAATTCTACCTCTTATGGAGTCATTATATATCGATAAATATGGATTAATTATAAACCTTTCGCTAAAAATATATCTGTAATTTAAAAATGTTGATATTTTATTTTCATTTTCATATTTCGGAAAGGAATTCCCATCAATTGAATATACTGAGAAATTAACAGCGGCATTTAAAATTCCATTATTTAATATCTTTTTGTAAGAAAATCCTGAACCATATATATTTTCTTTATCCTTAATTTCAGAATAAGCTTTATATGTTCTTTTATATCCATTAAAATATAAATAAACGTTAATATTTGAATTTTCCTTATTTCTGTTTAAAGACAGGTTATATAAGCGGCTGTTATTATCTTCTCTTGAATTGCGAGAAACAAGCTTTTTTGATACAGGTATGTCTGAAGGTAAGTCAACACCTCTTTTGAGATAAGTCCCTGAAAATTTCAAATCAATATTTTTTGATAATCTTCTTTTATATGAAATCCAAAATCTTCTTCTAAAGTAGTTATCGTTTCCAAACTGTCCCGGATATTTTTCAAAGTTACCTGCAAAAGCTAAATCGGACAGTTTAGAGAGATTTCTTTTGAAAAATATATCCGTAAAACTCCTTTCATAATCACCTATTCGATAAATCACTCTTGTAAAAGGTTGCTTATTCAAAATTAGCTTCGTTTGAAAATCAATATTTAGATAAGACGGATTAAAAACTGAATAGTTTGTAAAATACACCCTATCCATAATTTCAACAGGAACTAAATTCAAATCCGACAAACCGGATATATTCGATTCAACAGGAATTCCGTCAATGCTAATAGAGACACTTTTTTGACTCAAGCCTCTATAACTAAAACTCATAAATTGTCCGGGATAGCCGAGATTGGTTAAGTCTATTCCCGGGTAAACTGAAAGCAGGTCATCGATATCTTCATAATTCTCCTTTTTTAAACTCTCGATATCAGCATTATCTTCGAAAAGTTTAAAATCTTTGATACCAGTAGAAACAGAATCACTCATTTCAGTAGAAAAAATTTTATTATTTAAAACCGCAATAAATAAAAAAAGAAAGATTATTCTACTGAAAAACATAATTAATAGTTTTTTATAACTCTTTTGAAAGTTAGATTATGAATAAAAGCTTCGATTTATAATAAATTCAGTCAAAACGGAATTCAGGTAAAAAATCTTATTATAGATTTTTGTTTATGTGATTGCTGTATAACGAAGCTCAAGCGATTTTTCTATCCATTATTAATTTTATTAAATTTAATATAAGAAAGTTATTAATATTAAACAACCGATTTATGAGTGTTATAAATTCCGGTATTACCGGTGATTACCTGTAAGATTATAAACGATAGGTTCTGTTTCCGGGAACTCGAAAAAATCTATAAAACATATCATACTTTTAATAAGCCGCTTGAACCTTGAATCGTACACAGAGGAAATATTTTATCAAGAGAAAAAACAGGGAAATCCGAAAAAATAGTGTGATTTTGATATTAAATTTAGTAAATTTGACGGTATTAACGGAGCTCTACAAAATCACCGGTAGAAGTATAAAAAAGCAGGGGTGTTGAAATGAACGAAAAATCATTAATTCGGTTTTGTCTTTTAACCTGGACATTTTTATTTATATTTACTAATGAATCAGGGTCGCAGGAAATGAAATTTGTACCAAAAACAATAATATCGGAAAAGGTTGTCAGTGATATAATAAATGAAATTTCCGGAACACTGCCTTATAATCATATAATCGAACTCGGAGCTTATAACAAGGATCGAAAACAGGAAGAATATTCAGGATTATATTTTGAGAGCGAATATATTATAAAAAAGGCGAAAGAATATGGATTTTCGGATGTACATATCGAGCATTTTAACAAAAGTTCAAATCAGTGGGATGCAGAAATCGGGGAACTATGGATAATCGAACCGGAAAACAGATTATTTATAAGCTGCCGAGATGTCCCTGCCTGTCTCGCTCCCGGAAGTAAGACCTCTGATGTCATTGCTGATTTGGTATATGTAGGAGATGGTCTGGATTCATCTGACTATTCGAGTCTAAATATCGAAGGAAAGATTATTTTAGCATCGGGTTCAATAAGAAGTGTTTCTAATTTTGCAAACCAATTTGGTGCTGTCGGTGTAATCGCATACGGGCAGCCAAGATCATTAGATTATCCGGATCAGATTGTCTGGAACAGTATTAGAGTCAGGGACAGTGCATCTGTCAAATTTGGCTTTAATATTTCTCCAAGACTCGGGGATGAACTTACAAAACTCGTGAGAAATGAAAAAAGTGTAAAAATTAGAGCAAATGTAAAAACTACCTCTTATAAAACAGACAGTGAGGTTTCAACTGCACTGATACCCGGAGATGGAACTTCTACTCAGGAAGTAGTTTTATGCGGACATCTTTTTGAAGGCATCACAAAACAGGGAGCACTCGATAATCACAGTGGATGCGCGGCAATCCTTGAGGCTGGCAGAGCGCTTATCAAATTGATTGAAGAAGGAAAACTTGAAAGACCCAAAAGGTCGATTAGATTCTTATGGATACCCGAAATTAGCGGTACAAGACTGTATCTCCGCAGATATCCGGAGGAGGTAAAGAATATTATAGCTGCAATAAATCTCGATATGGTGGGAGAAGACGTTAAGAAAAATCACAACAGTCTTATACTTTACCGTTCTCCGGATTCAAGGGCAAGCTTTTTAAATGATATTTGCCAGGAATTTTTTGAATATGTAAATATATCTAACAGACCGAGAATTCATGACCGCTCCTGGGAAAAGAGTGTTATTCCAATAGTTGACCCAAACGGTTCAAGGGATACATTTTATTATAATATTGAAAGATATTACAGCGCCAGTGATCACATGGTTTTTCAGGATAGAGAGTTTGGTATTCCTGCTGTAATGTTTAACAACTGGCCCGATATGTTTTATCATTCAAATGAGGACAGACCGGATAAGTGTGACCCTACACAGCTTAAAAGAGCAGTATTTATTGCACTAACTTCTTCATACGTTATTGCCAATGCCGGAATAGATGACGTACCTAAACTATTGTCTTTAGTTTATGGCAAGGGCAGTGTCAGAATAATGAAAGATTTTGAAAAGGCATTAAAATATCTTCAAATGAGTTCACCATACGAATTAAAACAGAGATATAAAGATGTTAAAAACAATCTCTATGGCTCATATATAAGAGAAAAAATAAACATAGAATCTATTAATGTGTTTACTATGGAAAATTTTACGGCAGATGAGTGGATTTCAAAAATGATAAAAAATCTCGAAGATTTTGAAAAGGAAACGCAAAAGAAAATGAATGGATTCTATAAATTAATGTGTAAAAAATTTGGATTAAGCGGCAATGAGCCGGAACTTACATCAGATGAAAACTATACCTCGAATATAACACCTGTATCAACTGAAACAGGTTCAAAGGATATTTCGATAAGAAATAACACATCCGGCTTGTCACGTTTTTCACAATTTGAACTTGCTAATTTTATCGACTCGGGATTATCCGTTCTCGATATAAAAAACTCTGTTTCAGCCCAGTTTGGAAAAGTTGAAATTAAGGATGTATTGGAATATTATAAAAATCTTGAAGCAAGAGATATTATAGACATTGTTAAGAAATGACTTATACCAATTCCTATTTGTAATGAAACAAATAATTATATTTTCTCTCTGTTGGTGACAACCGACAGAGAGAATAGTATGTTGGTCATAAGACCAATGCGAAGCACATGCATACAGCAAAAATCTGATACTTGTACTTTTCAACTGAAATTTTTCGATTAAATCGCTTTTAGCCATATTTTTAAAAAAAGAAGCTTTCCCCTTAGGTGGGGAAATTATTTATCATTAACCTCGAGTTTACGGAATCAATAGTAGATATTATTACTTCCCGGTCTGTATATTCTGACGTAACCGTATCCTCCTTTTTCTCTTTTTCGAAGGTCTGCAATAGCTCTGTTATAATCAGTGATTGCATCGAAGTATGACAGTTTAGACCGTGTCAATCTTTTTTGATTATTCATAATATCCTGGGCACTAATCTCTCCTCTATCAAATTTATCTTTTGCCAGGTCATAGCTTTTTTGTGCAGCTTCCCGGTTCTTTCTTAAAACATTATATCTATTTATAGCCTGATTTATATCCACTACAGCCTGGTGGAGTCCCCGTTCAACATTTAGCCTATTTTCTTCTAAATTTAATTGTCTTCGTCTTAACCATGCCTTTGCAGATGCTACCTCTGCTCTATTTTTTCCCCAATCCCATATCGGCAAACTTAAATTAAATACGATGCTGTTTGTCCTATCAAAATGTGAAAAGCTATCTATAATAAATGGTTTTTTCCTGTCTAAACCTAAAGTAAGCGATATGTTCCCTTTAAATTTATTTTTTTGTTGAACCTCGATTACATGAAACCTTGCAAACTCTACCCATATTGCCCACTGCTTCAAAATAATGCTATTTTTTAAACCATTTTTGACAACAGGTTTCGTCTCAACTTTTTCAGGATTAAAATCTAAATCCGGTAAAAGTCTAATTTCTTTGTATGCACCAATTCCGATTAATTGCTTAAAATAATTGAAATATTCGTCAAGTTCGCTTTTTATTTTAATAAGTTCAGCTTCACTGTTGTAATAAGCAACTTGAAGCTGGATTAATTCCATTTCACTGATTTCACCCGATTCCATTTTCTTTCCTGCAGCTACAAAGGTTTCTTCTCTTTGTTTTGTTTCTGCCTCCTGTATTTCATAACTGATAATTTTCTCATATAATTGGTAGTAGTTTGCAGTAACAGAATGTATAATATTTAATTTTCTTAATTCAAAATTAAGTTGAGTGTTTTTTAATGAAAATTCAGCCCTCTTTATATTCATTTGAAGTAGATTAGGTGTAAATATTGGCTGGACAAATTCGATGAAAAAATTATTCGAATAATTTCTAACATCATTTAACTGTTCTTCAAAAAAAAATTCGTAGTTAAATGAGAAATTTCCATTTGTTGTAATCGGTTGATTTATTCTCAAATTAGATAAAAATCTATTTTTTTTCGTATATTTATAACTGAAAATATCTAATTTTGAATCATAAATCTCATCGATTTCCTGATAAAATGATGGCAGAAAAAAGCTGACATTGGCATTAGATTTAAGATATGCCCTCCATGCTTTTACATTTTGTGCATCTCTTTCTATGTCGCTTTTTAAAAATCTAATCTCATAGCTTTTTTCTAAAGCCAGGTTGATGCATTCTTCAAGAGTTAGAGTTTCAGCGACATTTAATTCAGAACTCATACTCGAAGAAATAGGTACAACAATCAATAATAATAAAATTCCAAAGAAATGTTTTTTATACATAATAAACTCTCATGCCCCGAGTACTCGGGGCACCACGAATTATGAAAATACTTGTAACTTTGTGCCTCTGTGCCTTTGTGCCTTTATTTATGTTCGTATTAAACCTTAACCAAATATCATTCTATTTAACCGGGCTTTTGCAAGCTGAAAATCGATAAAAGCATTTAAAAAAGAATTATGTGAATTGATTATTTGCTCTAAAGATAACAATAAGTCCTGACTGCTTATTTCACCATTTTTGAATTCTTCCAAACCAAGATAATAACCCTTTTCGGCAAGAATTTTACTATTTTCAAGAATTTCCAGACGGTAAGAGGCTTCCTGTAGATTTCTCAGTACATCTTCAAGTTGTCTTCTAATATCGTTAATACTCTCTTCCAATGCAATTTCAGAGTGATTTAAGGATGCTTCAGCAGATTTGACCTGTGCCTTATTCCTTCCCCAATCCCATAGTGGTAAATTTAATTCCAGTGAAACACTTCGTGTCTGGTCCGGTTTACTTAATGTTTGTGTAAAGAGTGAATCTTTTTTATCAAAACCTAAAGTAGTTATTATGCTGCCTTTAAATTCATTTTCTCTATCGGCATCAATTACATTCATTTTTCTGTATTCTCTGTTTATTTCATTATTTCTAATTCTTATGTTGTTTTTAATGCCCATATCAATTATTCTTTTTCTGAATTCGTCGTCAGCATTAACCGGTGAATATTTTAGGTCGGTAATAATCATAATATCTTCAGAAGAAGGTAAGCCAATGTCTTGTTTAAATGAATTCTTCTGCCTTTCCAAACCTCCCTCAATCGTCAGCAATTGGTCCGTGCTGTTTGCCAGCTCTACTTCAATTTGTAAAACGTCCATTTCTCCGGTTATTTTCTTTCCATTTAACTTTTTAACGATGTTGTATGCCTCTTCAATAAGTTGAACTCTTTTATTATTAATTTCTACCTGTTCGAATGTTCTATAGAGAAAATAATATGACCTTGTTATTCTATATTCAATAGAAAGCTTCCTGTTTTTGTAATCAAGTTCTGTTGATTCCAATCCCAATTCTGCTTTTCTTATTTCCAAGCTTAAAACATTCGGCGTAAAGATTGGCTGCTCAAATTTTAGATAGAGATAATTGGAAAAATTTCTTATATCGCCTAACTGTTTCTCATGAAAAAAATCATAGTTTAAAGAAAGATTGCCGTTTGTCGGGAGCGGCTGGTTAATTGTAAGCTGACTCATCATTTTGTTTTTCTGGGTATATTTGTATATGAAAACTTCATCTACCGAGTCATATACCTGTTCATATTCTGTTTTAAAGGAAGGTACAAAAAAATTAAAATTTGCATTTGATTTAAGGGCAGCTCTTGTAGCTTTTACAGTTTCCTGCTGACGTATCAGATTCTGTTCTGCATATTTAATATCATAACTTTTTTCAAGTGCAATTTTTAAACTTTCTTCAAGTGTTAAAACTCTTGCCTCTTTACCTGAAGTTGCAGTGAATACAACTAATAAAAGAATTATGATATTAATCATCAATTTTCTCATTATGTTAGCCTCCTGACCGTTTTTCGAATTGTAATATTCTTATACATTATAACGTATAAAAATGTTCAATAATATCTTTTTTAAACTACATTTTAATAAGTGAAATTTTACGATGATATTTCATTGTAATTAAATGTAATACTATTTTTATTAAAAATCCTACGTTAATTTATTACTTGTATTAACTTTATTTACACTTATGAAAGCCGATGTTATCCCAAATATAAACCAAAAATAAGGATGACTAAAATCTGTACTTGTTCCTATAGGAATTATTAAAAGCAAATTAAAAAAAAGGGAATATTTTATAACATTTAATAAATTTGATTCTGGTTTTATTTTCCTTAATCCCTGAATAAGACCTATATATAATATTATAAATAATCCAAGCCCGATTAATCCGAGTTCACCAAGAATGCCCTGAAAAAAACCTTTAGGCGTGGGATTGGAACTCGTTAAATATAATTGAACTTCAATAAATTGATAAGCCCAGTCCGGAACTAAATCAGTGTAATAAAACATTGTATTCCTAAATCCCACTCCAATCAGTATATTCATTAAAAACTCTTTAATGCCAACAACCCAGGAAGTAGCTCGAGCAGCAAGTGATCCATCTTTAATTAAACTTGAAACTATATTAAAGTTATCGATTAGAAAGATTGAATTTAATCTATTAATTAAATCTTGAAAATAAGAATAAGTAATAATAATTAATATTATAATAATTAATAAAAATTTTACAATTATTTTATAAAATTTTTTCTTTTTTAAGAAAATAATAAAATAAAAAAGCAAAAAAAACATTGCTGAAAAAAAACCGGTAAGTGAAACAGTCATAACTAAACAAAATAAAGCCGTTAAAAGCAGAAGACTTTCTAAACTAATTATCATAAAAGGAATTTTTATTTTTCTAAAAAAACTAAAATCAAAATGGAGACAAATTGTTAAAATTGGAAAAAGTAAAAATACAAGTTGATAAGAAGCCGCTGATGGTTCTGCTGAAAACAAAGCAATTCTAGAACCAATAACTCCGGTCTTGTTGGCTAACGATTGATTTATTGTTCCAAATATACTATTATACCAATCCCATTTGGCTAAAATGAAAATACTTTGAAGGATCCCCCAACATAGGGGAATTACAAATGCTAATATCAACCATTTAAATGTCTTTTCTAACTTTTTAATATCCAAAATTGCAAGCCTCGGAGTAAAATAAAAAACTATTATAAGAGGCAGAAAGTAAAGAACCTCTAAAAATCTCCGAAGAGGTGTTATGCCGCTTTCGGATACAGCATTCTGTAAAACGATAAGTTGAAATAATGAATTGACAAAAATATAGAGAGTAAAAAAAATAAAAATAATATCACTTTTGTTAATAAATATTTTCTTTTTACCGATTAAAACAGTAAGAAAAACTAAAAAAATCATTATTGCCATAGGAATAATCGATAATGGTTTTATATACCCCCCCTTAATAAATGGAAAACTATCGAAAGGTATAGTCAGCAAACTTATAATCCAAAGAGAAAATAGAATATCTATTTTAGAAAAATTTTTCATTTAAGATATAAATAAAATAGAAATTATTAACCGATAAATTTATAATCTTAAAAGTCGAGCATTTGGAACTATACAAGACTTTAATAATTAATTGGTTGTAAAACGTATATTGTATTTACTTCAAAATCCAATCTTTTCCATTTATCGAAATAAGTTTTCCATAGTTTATTAATTGGTTCTGTATCGTTGCCAATATAACTAATTACATTCTCCTCTAACTCAACAGCCTCTCCAGATATAAACACTGTATTCCCCCTGTCAAGTGTTCTATCAATAACCCTTTGAACCTGTTGAATAAATTCTTCGGAATCACTAGCGTAGACAAAAACTTGTGCCAGGCACAAAACATCTGCTTCAGTATTACGCAGAAGATATTCTTTCAATATCCATTTACGACCCACAATAACCAAATCATTTTGCTTAGCTAATTTAACTATAGGATCCATTTTTTTATAATAGTAGTCATTGTTTTTATCCTTGATGAATATGATGCTCCCCATAAAGTTAATCGTAAAAATCATTATAGCAATAGTTGTAAAATAAGTTATAGAATTACGCTTAAAATGTTTTGCGGATGGTTTTGATATTAATGACATTATTACGAACAGAAACCAAAAACATACAGATTGAGGAATCCAGAACTCAATATTATGAGGCTCCCAGAAGAAAAAGAAAATCCCATAAGTAATAAACCAAACAATTAAAATCAAAATAAGATTTCGCTGCTTGTTCCAGACCTGCCGATAATATTGACAGTTAAACAGTATTTTTGTGGTGAGTATCAAAAAAAATATTGATGATATTATAAGAAGAATATAAGCTGTGTATTTATCTAAATTTCGGACTAAAAATTCTTCATCTATAAACCAGTGACCTTTAAATAACCCATTGATAAGAATAGTAAAAGATGGAATTGCAAATACAAAGTGAGCTCCTATAATTGAACGACCAAAGCCAATCACTGCCTTAACTAATGTAATAAGGGAAAATGAATTCCAATTTGAAGTATTATGTCCATACAATGTTAACCAGTTCCAAATCTCCAGTAATGAACTAAGTTTCAGAATTCCGAAAATAACCACTAAATATGGAATTGCGACAGTTGGAACTAATGAAGAAGCATAATTAACAATCGATTTATATATTGATACCGTTTTACGTCGATGTAATAAAAAAGCACATAATAATATAACAGTTATAAAAAGTAAATGAGCTTGATGAAATAGTATAGTAATCCCGTGTATAAAACCTACAATAGTAAATGTCTTCACATTAAGATGTTCTGATGAAAGTAAATAGACTAACAAAATTAAAAAAAACAGAGGTATAATATAAACTTCTACACAACCGCTGTAGAACCAGAAACCAAAAGAAAAAGCTGGCAGGCAAGTCCCTAAAAAAGAATATAAGATATTTATACGAAGCCTCTTACGCAGAATCAAATAAAAAACTGATAATGTGAAAGCACCAAAAATCGAATTAAGAAAAGACACGAGATATTCAATGTCAGAAGTATTTCCAAAAATCCTTAATAATGCTGCCCAAATTATAGCAAATCCATTATATAGTAAATGATGAGGATGAAATATTTCAATTCTGCTATAAATTCTATATATATACAGGCTGCTATCATGTGATAAAGATGTGTTGTCAGAAATAGTAAAAGAATAAAGCATAAGAAATGCCGTGAATACAATCATCAGTTCAATTGTAACAGATATTCTTCTGTGGTTGTAATTTTCAATTTGTTTATAAATCAATTTATGAATAATATTTTTCATTTTACGTATTATTACTTTTCCAAATTATTTTAACTGCCAGAATTTCATTTTAAATTAAAAATTATTATTGTAACAATTTAATATTTTAAAACATATAAATCAATTTTTTTATTTGACATTATATATTATTTTCTTTAATTTTACAATTCAAATATTTAACAAACTTAACAAATTATACTATTAATCGAATAAAATATAATCAAATCATTACAAATATTTTTATATTATGAAAAAGAGAATAATACTATTCTTAAGTTTGTCGCTTATTTCATCTTTCATATATTTATTTGCTGAATATAAATTTTGTGGCAAATTAGGTCTTACTATTGATGACTCTTGGATACATTCGGTTTTTATAAAAAATTTGCTAAATGGAAATGGATATTCATTTAATCCGGGAGAAAGTGTTTCAGGCTCAACAAGTCCTGTATGGGTATTTATTGTTACTATATTAAGTTATTTAGTACAAAATATCTTTATTGTTCAAAAATTTTCAGGAATTGTATTATTATTTTTTTCAGCATTATATATTTTTAAATTGACTTCTTATTTAAGTAATAAGACTACAGGTTTATTTTCAGTTTTTATTTTTCTATTTAATTCAAGAATTGCAATATCGAGCGTTTCCGGAATGGAAATATTGTTATATATTTTTTTAACTGTTTCCGGATTTTACTATTATATTAAATATTCTTTAAATACCGATTGGAAACAATTCATATATGTTATTCTATTTACAGTTGCAGGAATGTCGAGACCGGAGTGTTTTGTTTTATATATTTTTGCATCGATACACTTTTTAATTTATACTATAACTCTAAAAAAACTTAAAACTAATACAATTATTAAGCTTATTTTATTAAGAACAGGTGTGTTTTTATTACTTATATTGGGATATTTTTATTTTAACTACTCTTTATCTTCTACAATTTTACCAACAACTTTTTATGCAAAAGTTGGAGAGCGAGGCTTATTTTATGCGATAGGACATCTTAATATTAAAATGATTATAGGTTCTTTATTTGTCTATCCTTTGATTTCATTTTTTTTATGGCTTCAATTATTATGTGAGGATAATTTTTTATTACTCGCATGGTTTTTATTGGGGATATATATAATAATAAAACAGAGAGAAACAAAACACTTATTGTTCTTTGCTATTTTTCTTATTTTCCATCCTATTCTAAGAGGTGCGGTTACTAATAGTCTCTGGTTTCATGAGTGGGGCAGACATATGGCAAATGCAACCCCAGTATTTTTTATATTTTCATCTATTGTGTATTTAAATTTTGTAAACAGTATAAAAAATAATATTTATTATAAAAAGTATATGAAAAAAATTCTTATATTTATTATTATTTTGGCTTTCATTTGTACTGTTTCTTATTTAGGTAGAAGTTTAATTTTTATCATATTAGAAAAAATATATTATCTTACTTCAAGGGGCAAATCTTTTATGGAAGTTTATTCAATTATTGAAAAAATGTTTTTGAATCTCAGAATGTTTTTGATATTATTATTACTATCATTTGTCTTTTTAATGATTACAATTAAATTTAAATTATATTATTCTTTTTTTATAATAGTAATTTTAGTGAGTCTTTATGGTTATATTTTTAACATAGATTATTTTGTTAGAAAAACCAAATGTGTTAATGATATTAATGTAGAGATGGGAAAATGGCTAAAGGAAAATACTTCCGAAAAGGAAGTTATTGCTATCCATGATATTGGAGCAATAGGATATTTCTCAGATAGAAGAATTATCGATTTAGTAGGCTTAATAAATAATGATATTCTTCCATATAGATTTAAAAAAAATGGTAAAAATATTCTTCAATATTTATTGATTAAGAAACCTGATTACCTTGTAATTTATCCGGAATGGTTTCCGGATTTAATTAAAGAAACAAGTCATTTCAAAGAAATATATTATATTCCTGTTAATAAAGAATTTGCTAACTTTGTTAAAAGTAAAATGTCCGTTTACCGGTGTTTTTGGTAAATTTTTTTAATTTTACTATTAAAATGTTTAACCTTCTCAATAAATTATATTAAAATTTGAATTATTTACTAAAGTATGAATAAATATATAATCATCATTGTCATATATTTTCTCTATTATCTTATACCATCTTATGCCTTTTATAATTCAGCTGAGTTTGGCACTGTTGAAGGCAATGTGTTTATTAAAAAAACGAAGATGGGTTTGGAATATGTTAATATTGTTGTAATGAATACTGAGTTAGGGGCTGTTTCAGAAAATAATGGTTATTTTATAATTCCAAAGGTGCCGGCAGGAAATTATTATTTAAGATTTTCATTTGTAGGATATGAAACATACACAACCTTAATAAAAATAGAAACTGGTAAGACTATAAATCTGCAAGTAAATTTAAGAGAAAAGCCGATTGAATTTATTGATCCGATAGTTGTAACTCCGGGCAGATACACAGTTGAGAAAACAGAATCTGCGGCATCTCAAATTCTTTCACGAAAACAGATTGAAGAAATGCCCCACCTCGGAGAGGATATATATAGGGCTGTTCAGATGTTACCGGGTTTGGCAAGCAACGATTTTACTTCTCAATTATATATCCGCGGCGGTGAGGAAGATGAGGTTTTAGTGAGAATTGATGGGATGGAACTTTATAAGCCTTTCCACATTAGAGACTTTGAAGGTGGAGCAGTGAGTGCATTAAATTCTAAACTTATAAAAAAAGCAGAGCTTTTGACAGGTGGTTACCCTTCCGAGTTTGGTGATAAGATGTCGGGTGTTTTCAATCTTACCACTATTGATGGAAAAGATTTAAAAGGAAATATATCAACGGCAATCGGTTTGGCTACTGCGGAGTTTCTATTTGGAGGAAATATCGGGGAAAAGGGTTCATATTTACTGTCATTGAGACGGGGATATTTAGATATTGTACTCGGCCTTATTAACATGGAGGAGGAATTGTCCCCTGATTATTATGATATTTATGGAAAATACAAGTATTGGCTGAATGATAATAATGCAATTTCATTTAATTATTTGCGGATTGGAGACCACTTTCGCTGGAATAGGGATGACCCGGCTGACAACTTTGATACAAAGTATTCAAATGATTATTTCTGGACAAGCTGGCAGTATATTCCGAGTCAAAAATTTTTCAACAGAGCTTTATTTTCCTATGTTCGGGGAAATCATAAGAGATATCTCGGATTCGACCCTACGAGGGACAGGGCGATAGATTTTCAGAATTTTGACGTTTTTGGATTCACAAATGATGCCACATTTGCTATCAGCGATAAGAATATTTTGAAAATAGGTGTTAATTTAAAAAATTATTCAACAAATTATGATTATTTTGAAACGGAAGATTGGGATGGACCGGGTGGAATATATCCCCCCGATACCACACATATTATAATTGCACCCGGAGGATTTAAGTTTAGTTCGTATATTCAGGACAAATTTTTCCTTACAGAAAAAACCTCTATGAATATAGGATTTAGATATGATTATCAGAAATATATAAAAAAGTCTCAATTTTCTCCCCGCTTAGGATTAGCATATAACTTAGCAAAAAATATGGTTCTTCGCGCTGCCTGGGGCTACTATTATCAATCTCAGGAAATGGCAGACCTCGAAGTAGCAAAAGGAATTACAGAATTTGAAGAACCTGAAAATTCTCAACATTATGTATTAGGCTGGGAATACCAGCCTACTGAGCTTTTTAATATAAGAATCGAGTCTTACTATAAATATTATGGAAAACTAATCGATAAGATAAATGATAGAAAAAATAGAAAGTATTTGTACCCCGATAAGGGATATTCAAGAGGCATAGAATTTCTTGTCCGCCGTCAGCAAAGCAGAAAAATAAACTGGTGGTGCGGTTATTCGCTCTCAGTTACAAAAGAGAAGATTCTGGATAGATATATATTCCGGGATTTTGACCAAACTCACTCAGCCATTTTCAGCTTTAGCTATACGCCGATTCCAAACTGGAATGTTAATGCAATCTGGAAATATCATACCGGTTTCAGATATACCTCAAAGGTTTATGAGCCGGCTCCAATGGGCAGGTGGAGAGCTATATATTCTGATATTAATGAATTGAAATTTCCACCATTTCATAAATTAGATGTAAAAATAAGTCACAGCCGAATTGTTATGAATAAAAATTTATCATTTTTTATAGAGGTTTATAATCTTTATAATAGAAATAATATTCGTGAGTACAGATGGCCCTGGAGAGAAGTTGAAAACAATGTATGGAATCCCTTTCCAAAAACTGAATACTGGCTTCCGATAATTCCGTCTTTTGGAATCAGAATTGATTTTTAGAATATTTAGAAGCCGGAAGACAGAAATCAAAATAGAGAATACATAAGACAGTAATGTTATAGATTCTGACTCCTGTATTCTGTTTTTTTGTCCTTCGTTGTTAAAAAAGGTATTGTTGAAAATTTAATATGTTCAGATCTAATTATTTATTACTTATCATAATACTATTTATTATGATAAGTATGGTGATAATGAAAAATAAGATTTATCGTTATGTATATGAAGTTCAAATTGATGGGAAAACTGCACCCTATTCATTAAAATCGATAAAAGAAGAGAATGGGGAAATCTATATTTCTTCCTCTTACCTTGAAGAATACGGGGGGCTGAAAGCAAGAATAATCGTTCCCGATAAGGAGATTGAAATTTGCAGAGGGGAAGCATGCGTAATATTTATGAGCGGTAAAAAAAAGGGAGATGCATTTATTAAATCTAATAGATATTTCATCCCGTTAAAACATCTATTAGAGGAACTTGGAGGTAAATATATCTGGGATAAAGAAAATAAAATTCTTGTTATAGATTTTTATTGAATAATTTATGAGCTTAAATGCAATATTATTAATATTATCAACCCTATCTGGATAAATTAAAATGATGTAAAGATTTAGTCATTTGAAAATTATAGCCGCGAAGAGCGCTAAGAAACGCTAAAGGTTTAAATTAAAAATATTCTTAGCGAAACTTAGCGACCTTA